>Ga0206844_10089_pt1 | contig 33801 bp, 26 predicted proteins | sample Alteio_BWOrgCont_22_FD_152907 | JGI IMG/M metagenome (GOLD analysis project Ga0206844, IMG submission 152907) | Enriched cells from forest soil in Barre Woods Harvard Forest LTER site, Petersham, Massachusetts, United States -... | ecosystem: Environmental > Terrestrial > Soil > Temperate forest >...
TCCCGAACTTTAATACGGACAGTATCCCGACACTTTGACCGATGGCGATGCTGCGTTCCTGCGCGACCGCACCGCCCGCGACATCAGGACAAGTCGGTTGAAGCAAGACAGCTTGAAGAGGACCGGACTGATTAAGCCGGCCGCGGCAAATCACTCTTGGGATGACCTTGGGCTGTAATCGAGCGGCGTCCGCCGAGCTGATTGTTCACTCGATCCAGGTAGAGATAAATGATCGGGGTCGTGTAGAGGGTGAGAAATTGCGAAACCAGCAGACCCCCGACGATCGCGATGCCGAGCGGCCGCCGCAGTTCCGAGCCCGCGCCCTGGCCAAGCGCCAGCGGCAGCCCGCCGACAATCGCGCACATGGTCGTCATCATGATCGGACGAAAGCGCAACAGACAGGCCTGATGGATCGCTTCCTGAGGACCCTTGCCTTCATGCCGCTCTGCCTCGAGCGCGAAGTCGATCATCATGATCGCATTCTTCTTGACGATGCCGATCAGCAGGATGATGCCGACGAAGGCGATCAGGCTGAGATCGTAACGAAACAGCATCAGCATCAACAGCGCCCCGACGCCTGCCGAAGGCAGGGAGGACAGGATCGTGATCGGATGGATGAAGCTTTCGTACAGCATTCCGAGCACCGCGTAGATGACGAGAATCGCGGCGAGGACCAGAAGCGGCGTGGAGCTTAGCGAGGACTGGAACGCTTGCGCCGTTCCCTGGAAGCCACCTTGCAACGTTCCCGGTGCGTGCAGTTGCGAATTGAGCGCGGAGATCGCGTTGACGGCCTGGCTCAGCGAGGCGCCCGGTGCAAGATTGAAAGACAGGGTGACGGAGGTGAACACGCCCTGATGGTTTATCGTCAAAGGCTCGACCTTGTTGGTGTAGTGCGCCACGGCGGAGAGCGGCACCTGCCCATTGGTGCCCTGCAAATATATGTCCGACAGTTCAGTCTGTTGCGTTTGGAACCTTGGCTGGACTTCGAGGACCAGTTTTGATTGCTGGGCCGGCAGATAGATTGTCGTGATCTCCTGCTGTCCGAAAGCGCTGTAGAGCGTGTTGTCGATCGTGAACAGTGAAATGCCAAGGCGCGAAGCGGTGTCCCGATCGACTTCGATGGAAATGTGCGGCGCCGCGATCTGCTGGTCGGTCGCGACGTCGGTCAATATCTTCATCTGTTCCATCTTGGCCAGGAACTGCGGTGCCCACCGGTTCAATTCGTCGGAATTCGTATCGGTGAGCGTATATTGATATTCCGCCTGCGAAAGCCGGCCGCCGATGGTCACGTCCTGCCCGGCTTGCATGAAGAATTTGGCGCCGATCACTTTGGCCACTTGCGGCCGCAGCCGCGCCATGACTTGCGCGATCGGCGCCCGTTGTCCGAAATCCTTCAATTGAATGAACATGCGCGCGGTGGCCTCGCTCGAATTTCCGCCGGTGGCGCCGGCGAAACCGACCAGCCCGTACACGGCCGGATCCTTCTGAATGATGTCCGAAACCTCATTCTCCATCTTGGCCATGGCCTCGAATGAACTGTCTTCCCTGGCCTGCAATTGTCCGAACAAGAATCCGGTATCCTGTTCGGGGAAAAAGCCTTTCGGGATAATCACGTAGAGATAGCCGGTCAGTACGACCAGCGCGATGGTGCTGAGCAAGGTCGGCAACTGATGGCGAAACACCCAATTCAGCCCGGTATCGTAAGCCGCCGTACAGCGGACGAAGAAGCGTTCGAAAGCGCGGCTGATCCGCCCCGGCGGCTGGTCGCTTTCGCGGGTGAGAAACAAAGCACACATCATCGGAGTCAGTGTAAGCGCGATGAACGCCGAGGCGACCACTGCGATGCTCACAGTCATGGCGAATTCGTGGAAAAGTCGTCCGACGATGCCCGACATGAACAGCAGCGGAATGAAGACGGCGATCAGTGAGAAGGTGATCGAAACTATCGTAAATCCGATCTGGCCTGCGCCCTTGATCGCAGCTTCGAACGGGGTGTCGCCGGCTTCGATATAACGCACGATGTTCTCTATCATCACGATCGCATCGTCGACCACGAAGCCGACTGCGATCGTCAAGCCCATCAACGAAAGATTGTCGATGCTGTATCCGAACAGATACATAACGCCGAAAGTGGCAACGAGCGACAGCGGAACCGTTACGCTCGGAATGGCGGTCGCCCAAGGCTTGCGCAGAAAGGCGAAGATGATGAGGACGACCAGAACGATCGTAAGAATCAAGGTCCGCTCCACGTCGGCCACGGAGCCGCGGATCGTCTGCGAGCGGTCACTAAGCAGATCGACGTGGACCGAGCGTGGAATCGATTTCAACAATTGAGGCATCATTGCCTTGACCTGGTCCACCACCTGTACGGTATTGGCGCCGGCCTCCCGGTAGATCAGCAGCAATTCGGAAATCTTGCCGTCGAACCACGCGCCGGACCGCGGATTGATGGACGTGTCGACGACATTAGCGATGTCTTTAACGGTGACCGGGGCGCCGTTTTGATAGGCCACGATGACATTGCGGTAGTCGCGCGCGGTGAATAATTGGTCGTTGGTATCGAGCGTGTATTGCTGGTGGGGGCCTTCCAGGTTGCCCTTCGGATTGTCGAGCGTCGCATCGGTGAGCGCGGTGTCGATCTGGGAGAGACTGAGGCCGCGCGACGTCAGCGCCAGCGGATCAACTTGAATAGCGACGGCGGGCTGCTGCTCACCGCCGATCGATACCTGACCGACGCCCGGCACCGTCGAGAGCGACTGGCCGAGGATGGTGTTGGCATATTGGTCGATCTGATAGATCGGTATGGCGTCGGAATGGACGGCATAAATGAGGATCGGCCGATCGGCGGGGTTGGTCTTGCGATAGGTCGGCGGGTTCGGCAGGTTTTTGTTCAATAGCCCGCTCGCCGCATTGATGGCGGTCTGCACGTCGGTCGCGGCCCCGTCGATTTCCCTGCTGAGGTCGAACTGCAGCGTAATCGTGGTTTGGCCAAGCCCGCTGGTCGAGGTCATCTGCGACAGGCCGGGGATCGCGGTGAACTCGTCTTCGAGTGGCGTGGCAACCGTGGCCGCCATGGTGTCGGGACTTGCCCCGTTCAATTGCGCGGTCACGACGATGGTCGGAAAATCGACATCGGGCAGCGCCGCGACCGGAAGCAGTTCGTAACTGACCATGCCGAACATGAGGATCGCCGCCATCAGCAGCGTCGTGGCAATCGGTCGGCGAATGAAGATCTCGGATATGTTCATTCGACGCCGCTCTCGACCATCTGCTGAACTTCGACTTTGACGCCGTCGTCCAGCCGATACTGCCCGTCGACGACGATCTTTTCTCCGCCGGAAAGGCCTTTTCCGATCACCGCTATCGCGCCTTGGCGCTCTGTCACCTCGACAATGACCCGATGCACCGTGTTGTCGGGATTGATCAGGTAAACATAGGAGCCGTTCGTGCCGGCCGAGACTGCTTGCGACGGCACCGTTACGACATTGTTTTGGATCGATAAGATAAGCTTGGCGCGTACAAACTCTCCTGGCCACAGAGTTTCATCGGCATTGGCGAACGTGCCCTGCATCAGCACAGTGCCGGCGCTGGTGTTGACTTGATTGTCGATGACCGTAAGCCTGCCTTTTTCCAGCAGGTCGCCGGCTTGCGAGTAGGCGTCGACTTCGAGCGGGCTGACGGCTTGGTTATGCTTGATCTGGTCGAGCAAGTTCTGCGGGATGTTGAAGCTGACATAGATCGGTTTTATTTGCGCGATCATCACCATGGCGGTGGTCGATGCGGTTTGCCCGCTCGAGCTGCTGGTTGTCGACGTGCTGCTGCTCGTCGTTACGGACGGACCCACCAGGTTGCCAAGATCGACCAGGAGCTGGCCGGCCCTTCCGGTGATCGGGGAGGCGACACGGCAGAATTCAAGGTTGAGCTGCGCCGCTTCGACATTCGCCTGATCGAGTTGCACCGTGCCCTCGTCCTGCTGAACGACGTAGACTTGATCTTCCGCCTGCTGTTTTGCGATCGAGTTCTCCTGCGCCAGAATCTGGAAGCGGGTGAGATCGATCTGGGCCTCCGCAAGCACGGCTTCGTCGTGAGCCAACTGTGCCTTCGCCTGATCGAGCGCCGCCTGAAATGGACGCGGGTCGATCAGAAATAATTCCTGGTTTTCCTTCACGTCCTGGCCTGGCTTGAACTCGACCTTCACGATCGGCCCATTGACGCGCGCTTGCACGGAAACGATATCGATCGACTGGACGGTGCCCAAAACGCTGACAATATTCGGGACATTTGCGCGCGTCGCCACACCCGCCGTCACGGGGGCGGCAGGGTTCGCATTGTTCGGGGCGGCGGGCTGGCTACCTAAATACCTCACCGCGAAAATAACGAGTGCGAGCGCCACCACAGCGCCAACCACATAAATGGGGTATCGTGAATGGATTTTTCCAAATATTCTCATGAAACAGCGGGCGCCACGCTATGCTCCTGGATCACCGATCTGAATCGCATTTGCCAGCCCACTCAGGGGGGCGGTGCCAGGACGCAAACGGCAACCGCCGGGGCATTCGCGGTCGCAGCTTCTACGCCGCATGACGCTTGCCGTTCCCCGATATATGTCGCCGGGCGTCGCGTCGGCCCGCAATAAGCCGTGACCAGCACTTCGTTCTCACGACATCCAACCGGACAGTCGCCCGAGGTCAGGCAGCTTGCGCGAATGACGCGCACACTGGGACTGGGCGGACCTTGTTGACCCTGCGGCCCAGGCGGACCGGCCGGACCCTCGGGGCCAACAATACCGGGCGGGCCCGAATCGCCCTTCGGTCCAGTCGGTCCCGCCGGCCCGGGATCGCCTTTGGCGCCTTGGCCACAGCTGGCTACGCCTGTAGCCAATGCCAGCACGAGAATCAGATGTTCTACACGCATGTCGCTCAGCTTCTTGCCTTGAAATTCCGGCAATCGCCCGTCTCTTTGCATGCTGCCGACTTACTCCTGCGATCGGGCGGACGAACGGTAATTTCTCACGTCACGCGCCATTTGCAGGCACATAAGAAGGTCCGTGTAACTGGCTTCGCCACCTGCGGTCGCCTCGCCAACGCATTCAGTCCTGTCTGCGGGAGCAAAAGTCGACCATCGTCTTACTAACCTTTGACGGATTGCCTGTTCGCTCAAGATGCACCCCTCCAGGGATAAATCCGGTCCGCCCCTTTCCCCGGGACCCGCAGCCTGCCGCGCAATCCCGCGGCAGGCCTGGTCAACGTTCAGAACCGGGAGCTGTGTGTCTGGTTGGGCTGAGGCCTGCGATGCAAACGCGGCGACCAAACCCCCGATCAGCAGCACAACAAGGGACTTATTTACAACGTGCATGCTTCTCTCCTCGGTGAGGTCAAGCGCACGAGCAATCGTGCGCGAGATGGTTTTTAATAAAGGCTGCGATGTAATGGAGATTCATTCGGGCCGCGGACTTCGAAGCGCGGGCACTCCTGCGCGCATAACTCAAACCCATGTCGTGAAACATCGCCCGCTATCGAACTTGAAACCACGACGCTTTCCGGCAAGCGCACGCCAGTATTAAATGCAGCTCGAGTGGTGGAACAATAACGCAGATCAGTATCCGACAAGAATTCCGCGATCTCACGGGCAAGTCGAGTGTCGGGAGTGCCGATTTCTTCCACCGTGAACGTCTTTTCAGCGGCAAATATCATCGGGCTTCTCCTAGCGACCGATCTCAATTGTAATTCGCCGAGCAAAGCGGCACTTGTCGAGCAGTGCTGCTCTTATGTCATTCTTGCTATTTTAAAGCGCCGGCACCGGCACAAACGCGGGTCGAGGCCACTTCGCAGAGTGAGGACGAGTTCAAAAGAACGGCCTATGGAGGGCATCAATGGATATTCCCCTGCCGGGGGGCGACTTATGCTATCGAGACCAAGTCTTGATCGGATGTCACCCACCAGCGAGCTGCAGGTTTATGATTATGCGCCCTAATCAAGGGGCGAGCTTGGCTCGCCCCTTGATTGCGTCTGCTCTCGGAATGAGGTGATAATGAGTGAATACGTCTGCTGGATGAAGCAGCGCCGGCACTCAATCACAAAGCATAAAGCTGCAATTGTCATCATAGCTCCGGTAGAAATCGATGAGGTCGCCGCTAACTCTTCGCCGATTAAGGTGCCTCGCCTTGGCTAGCCATGCATGACGCGTACTCGTCGTGATTAAACCTGCGGTAAGTCGTGTCGCCACTCGGCCCGGTTTGCGAATTGGCCTGCTGAGTGCACTTTTCAATGGCCGCAGCCCTGTGTGCGCTGATGGGTTCGGCTGAGACTTGCGATGCAAATGCGGCGACCGAAACCCCGATCAATAACGCAACGAGGGACCTGGTTGTAACATCCATGATTGATCTCCTTTTACGACTTCAAGCGCACGGACGATCCACGCGCTGCCCATAAATAATTGCTGGCTGGAAAGGTGCTTGATTAGTCTTGTGGTGCTTTGTCCGATATTGCGGAAATACTGTCATCCAAAAATCATGTTACCCGCTACCATGAATAGCCCGCAGGTGTGGGGATTCGTTACGACGCATTCAACTTTATGCCATTTTTTTTCACGTCGATCAGCAGACAGCCAAAAATGCGGATCGAATCCGTTGCCTCCGAACTGTCGCGTCGCGATAGAGTGGACAAAGAGCCAGCTAGATTTGAGCTCATCACTCACCAAAAACTCCGGCAGCAGGATCAGTCCTTGCCCAAGCTTTGCCTTATCGAAGACACACGCTGCGGAGCTGCCTCAGTCGCTGCGTTCAGTAAGTGCGGCGCGTTCCTTGGTAACGTCACCAACGTTCACCGCTGGCGCCACATTACCCCACGAATTGCGGATGTAGGTGGCCACCGCGGCGACTTGATCGTCGTTCATGACCCAAGCAAAGGCAGGCATTGCGGCGGCTGTCGGCGCCGGCTTTGTTCCGGCGCTAATCGCGCCACGGAGAATGACGTGGACAACGCTGGTCACGTCGTTCTGCTGAACTATCGGGGTTTCGCTTAGTGATGGGAACAGGCCCGATACGCCCTTGCCGTTGGCGCCGTGACACGCCGAACATTCATCGGCGTAGATTTGCGCGCCGGCCTTCATGACGCCTTGATCGGGTGCGAGCGGCGACATCTGCGGCGAGTTTTGCTGACTGCTCGGGTCGCCCGGCCGATCTTTGAGATATATAGCGATAGCCTTGAGATCCTCGTCGCTTACTTTCGACGTCGAAAGATTAATCTCCTCCGCCATGAGGCCCGTAGCGGCACTCGTTTGATTGTGGCCGCTCTTGAGGTAAGTGGCGATGTCGTCGACCGACCACGAACCCAGCCCAATACGCTGGTCGTTAGTGATGTTGGGCGCGAACCACCCCTGCAGATTGTAGCCTTGCATCCGTTCGGTTGTTTTGTCGCCGCCAAGCGCGTTCTTCGGTGTATGGCACATGCCGCAATGGCCGAGACCTTCGGTCAGATAAGCGCCGCGATTCCATTCAGCGCTCTTGCTATTGTCCGGCTGAAACTCTTCGGGCGTGAAAAAGAGTTTGTTCCACACCCTCATACTGGCACGCACATTGAGCGGAAACGGTAACTGGTCGACATTCACTGGATTGTGCACCGCCGGCAGGGTGTTGAGATAAGCACGAATGGCCAGCGCGTCGTCGCGAGTGACTTTGGTGTAGTAGGTGTAAGGCATCGCCGGAAACAGAAGCGCGCCGCCCCTGCCGGTGCCTCTTTGCAACGCATTGACGAATTCGTCGTCGGTCCAGGCGCCGATGCCGGTTTGTGGATCGGGCGTGATGTTGGGGCCTACAAGCACGCCAAACGGTGTTTCGAGCGGGCGGCCGCCAGCAAAATCGTGCCCGCTCCCCGGCAGCGTATGGCAGGCGGTGCAATCCCCGACGATAGTAAGATAACGGCCCTTTTGGATTTGATCGAATTTTTGCGCGTCGACGCCACCTGCCTGCGCCACAGCAGGCCAGATCAGGGCCGCGCCGATAGGAAGCGCGCGCGACATCGATGCGAGATATTTTTGCCAATCACGCATGGACGAGCGGACCCGGATTTTTAAGATATTGCGAAAGGATCGCGTCAGCCGACCAGTAAGCGAGCGCGCCCACCGTCCCGGTCGGGTTGTAGCCGCAATTCTGCGGAAAGGCGCTCGCGCCCTGCACGAACAAATTAGGCACATCCCAGCTTTGTAAATATCTGTTGAGCGCGCTGTTGCCGGGATTGTCGCCCATGATGGCACCGCCGCACAGGTGCGACGTCTGATATTGAGTGATGTCGTAGGGGCCCTTGCGCGGTTGTTTGACGACCTGCTTGGCGCCCATCTTTTGCAGGATTTCCGCGTATTTGTCGGTGAGAAACGCGCTCATCTTGATCTCGTTGTCGTGCAGATCGATGGTCAGCCGCATTAGCGGCCGGCCAAAGCGATCCTTGTATGTGGGGTCGAGGTCGAGATACGTGTCGCGATAGGCATAAAACGACGCGTGACAAGCGGGACCCACATTTATGTTGCTGAGATAATTGTCCTTGAGCGCCTGTTTCCACTTCGAGCCCCAGGCCGGCGTCTCGGGCGGTACCGCGCTGGTCTGAATCGGCCGACCGTTGGTCTGAACCTGTCCGATATAGCCTCCGCCGACGAAGCCCAATGGGCCGTGGTCGAAGTTGTCGCCGTTGAACTCATCGATGCACATTCCGATCGAGCCGGCCGAAATGAACGGGTTGAAATTGTATTTGTCCTTGTCGAAGAAGCCGAGCGCGCCAGACACCGTCTGATGAGTGAAATTACGCCCGATCTGACCCTGGCCGGTCTGTGGGTCGTAAGGCGTGCCGATACCCGAATGCAGCAGCATCTGAACATTGAACAGCTGGAAAGCGCACAGCAGCACGAGATCGGCCGGCTGCTCCCATTCTTCGCCTGAAGAATCGACATAGGTAATCCCGGTCGCCCTTTGGCGCGAGCGGTCGAGATTGATGTGCATGACTTCGCACTCAGTGCGCGCCTCGAAGTTCGACTTGCGCATGAGCACCGGCAATATCGTGGTCTGCGGGCTGGCCTTGGAATAATTGGCGCAGCCAAACCATTCGCAGAAACCGCAAAAAGTGCATTGGCCCATCTCGACGCCGAGCGGGTTGGTATAGGCTTGCGACAGATTCCCCGATGGCTGCGGAAACGGCTTATAGCCGAGCTCCTTGGCTGCTTCCGCGAACAGCGCGTGGCCATAGCCCTGTTTCATCGCCGGTGTAGGATAGGGCCGCGAGCGCGCGCCCTCGAACGGATTACCGCCGTCTTGGATTTTGCCGTTGATGTTGCCGGCGGTTCCGGATGTTCCGCAAAGGTATTCGAAGGCGTCATAATGCGGTTCGAGATCGTCCCATGTGACGCCCCAATCCTGGATGGTCATATCGGCCGGGATAAAATTCGCACCGTAGCGCTGCGTCAGGTGGCTTCTCAGCACGAAATCGCTCGGCAAAAAGCGCCAGGTTTCGCCGTTCCAATGCACGCCGGCGCCGCCGACACCGTTGCCGAGCATGAAGGCACCCCAGTTGCGCACCGGCAGCGCGGTTTGGCTGGCGTTGTTGCGGAACGTCACCGAATTCTGTGACGGCTGCAAAAATAATTCGTGCTGGATGCGGAACCGCAGCTCGTCCTGCATGTAGGAAATTGGAAAGTCGGTCGCCGTGTTGCGCCAAGGGCCGCGCTCGACTGCCACTACATCGAGGCCTGCATCCGTCAACTCGTTGGCGAGAATGGACCCGGTCCAACCCAAGCCGATAATGGCCACATCTTTACGGGGGAGTTTTCGGGGCATTGTGTTTCTCGGCGGCGATGCGTGAACTCGGGGTGAAGTATCAGACGGTCATTGCGACCAGTTCGGATGATTGTTGATGCCGACCGGCGGCAACGTCACGGTTTGATTGTGACGGTCGATCCAGTCGCGGTAATCGTAATGCGCGCCGGGAAAGCCAATCATCTTCCACGACGCCATGTCCTTGTTACCGCCATAGATCGGGTCGGCGAGGAAGCCGGTTTGCGTGTCCTTGAGGATCAGATTGAAGAAATCCTGGCCGTCAGTGCCATCGAGCTTTAGCGAGCCGTCCTCGAGACCCTTGATGACCTCATCCTTCTGGTCGTCGGCGAGTTCGGCAAAGGGCTTTCCCGAATATTTGGCGCGGCATGCGGTATCGAGCGCGGCCAACGCGCTGCGGTATTGCTGCGCCGGCGTGACCGAAGATTGCGGGCCCTGCTGCTTGGTGCCACTCCGAAATGGGCCGGACATATAGTAGCCCTCGAACCGGCCATATGGCCCGGCAAGCTGGCGGTCGATATAAACGGCGCAACCACAGTCCTTGCCGCTGGGCGACAGATCGTCGGCTGGAATGAGGCGATCAACGAAGGCCTCAACCGTGGCTGCCTCTTGCGGAGAGAAATATTTCCAGCCCCCCCGTGTAACCGCGTCGGGCGGATCGGCCGCGCCTGGCCTCCACGGCAGGCCCCCCTTGATTACGGTGGCGCGCACTTTGCTCGAACTCATAAACAGCCAAACGGCGCTTGAACCGAGGAGCTGTCGCCGACTTATTCTGTACATGAGCTTAGATCCCGGCCACGGTCCATAAGTCGTTTCCGCCTTTACCAGCCGTCTGGCGTGCTTCTGATAGGCGACGATCTGCTGCGCGGGTCATATTGGATGTAGGCGCCGCCGGGGGCTGGCCGTTATTGCACAGGCGAAAAATGCCCATACAAAAAGATTTCGTCGCGGACATGGTTCCATCTGTCAGCGTATTTTATGGCGTCCGACCGCGACCAGCTTCCTCGAGATTGCTGCAAGTTATTTGTCCTTGCGCAAGTCTGCGGGGAAAGCGGAGGACCTGGCGAAGCGTTTCGGCGCGAGGTTAAGTCTGCATTGAGCCGGTGACCGCCGCACATCCGCTATCGATCCCCATAACGGAAGTTGAGCGCGAACGTGGTCGGCAGAAGAGCTCGACGCCAATTTTCTAGTGCCGAATGACCAACCCCTTTTATCCCTTGCGATGGCTGATCGCCCAAACATAGGCGGCGACGGCGGCTACATCGGAATCCGACAACGGCGCGCCACCCTTGGGTGGCATCGGAACTTCGTAATCGCGCGGTTTCGGTACGCCATCGGCGATCGTTGCCTCGAGCGATTTGAGGCTGCCGTTGCCGATCAGCCAATGGCCCTTGACCAGAGACGGCGCCTGGGGACCTCCCCGCGCGTCCGAGCCATGGCAGCCGGTGCACGTGCCGCCCGCCGCCTCGCCGTGAAAAATTCGGTCGCCCAAGGCGACCTGCTCTTGGGTCGCACCAGGCGGTACCGGCAACGACGCCGGACTGGGCCGGCCGGCATCTGGATGGATGCCCTCGGGTGGTCCGGGCTCGGCGGAATTCGCAGTCGCGACTGCAGGCGCGGGGGCAGCAGCGACCGGCATGTCGCCGCTCCCATGGAAAGTGACGCGCCATATGCGACCGTGCACGTCATCGGAAATATAAAGTGCGCCGTCGGGTCCCATGGCGAGCCCTGTCGGCCGGAACGCGGCTTGGCCGGGCTCTTTCACTGCACCGGCGAAACCATCGGCGAAGACAACAAAGCTCCCCGAGGCCTTACCGTCCTTGAGCGGCTGGAACACGACGTTGTAGCCGGCTTGTGGTTCGGGCGCGCGGTTCCACGAGCCATGGAAGGCGACGAAGGCGCCGCCCTGGTAAGATGCCGGGAACGCGTTACCTACGTAAATCAACATATCGTTCGGTGCCCAATGCGCGGGCAACGCCGCGACGGGAGCCGTTTTCTCGGCGCAAACGCCAACGGCCTTGCCGCCATCACCGCCATATTCCGGCGCCAGCACGAGCTTTTGCTGAAAGCGGTCGTAATAGCATTCCGGCCAGCCGTAATCGGCACCCTGTTGGAGGAGCACTATTTCCTCGGCCGGCTGCCGGGCGCTTTGCTCGGACGTATAGAGCTTCGAAAAGTTCTGCGAGAGTTGGTCGCGCCCATGCTGAGTAACGAATAGACGCCCGGAAGCATCAAACGCGAAACCCTCGCCATTGCGCAGTCCAGTTGCATAGCGTTCCGCCGGCGAAAATAGCTGGCCGGTCTTATTGGCGTCGTAGCGCCAGGTGCCGCCGCGCGTTTCGAGTTCGGTGCACGGCTGATGGCCGCGCGAGTTCGGCATGCGGTTTTCGAACTGGCAGGAATTGGTGGCGGCGCCGAGGTCGACGTAGAGCTGGCCTTTCGGATCGATGATGAAGGGATGCATCGGGTGATCGCCGGTAAGCGGCAAGCCGGAGAGGACGACCTGTGGCGGTCCGTTCGGCACGACGGCATCCGACGGCAGCGCGTAGCGGATGATCTTGTCGTTCTGTTCTGCATAGAGCGCGCCATTGTAGAGCGCGATGCCGGTACCGCCTGCGGAATCCTGCGGGACGCCGTCGCCGAAACGCTCAATCATGTCGGCCCGACCGTCGCCCTTGGTATCCTTGAGCGCTACCAGAAAGCCGCCGGCCGGCGGCTTGTCATTATGGTAATAGCGACCGCTCCAGGCATTGACGTAGAGCACGCCATTGGGCGCTACCACCATGTGACGTACATGGCCGATGTTGTCGGCGAATACGGTCGCGCAGAATCCGGGGGAGAGCGTGATTCCAATACTGTCGCCGGCGCAGGTATTCGTCTGTGCGCCTGGCGAACTCGACTGCGCGAAGGCGGGTTGGACTAGCATTACGGCGATAGCGAACAATGACGCCGTAGCGATGGCCGCGATCCGATGGCGATGCTCCATATGAAACCCCGCATGGCTGGCCATGGGATCCTCCATGTTTCGAGCTGCTCGGACTGTTGCGGCACCGAGCCGGGCCACGGCAGCTGGTTGGTCTGGGCTCAGGCAGATTGTATTCGCCGAGCAATGCGGCACTTGACTAGAATTGCCGATCTTGTGGCATTCTTGCTGGGTTAACTGCGACTCGGCGGCGCTCTCAGGCAGAAAAAACTACGACTGCGGTGCAGCCCTGCGCCCCAAATTGTTGCTTAAATCTTCCGTCGAGACCCTCAACCAACGCCTCGATAATCTTAAGGCCGCGCCCCGGCCGAAACTCTGCCGGAGCTGAGCCATTGTCCGAGACGCGACATTCCACAAAGGAACCAGATGGAAATAATTCAATTCGAATCTCCCCACTCCGTCCATCAAATGCATGGCGTGCCGCGTTTGTGATAAGTTCGAATACAATCATCCCAAGTAGCCAACATCGGTCCGACTGCATTGATATGGGATGATCTACGAGCACGAGTTTTATGTCCTTGCAATCCAGCTTGGACCGGCTGATCGACAGGCATAGCTGTCGAAGATAGGCCGCCGCGTCGATTTGAGTGCGATATTCCGGCATCTGCAGAGCATGATGCACAAGCGCGTAATGATGCAGTCTATCCGTCACGGCTGCCAAAGCGACTTTGACTTCGTGATTATTGGCGCGCGCGGCAGCGAGCGAGACAACGCTGATCGCGGAGGCGAATTCGTTATTGACCCTATGCGTCAGTTCACTTAGCAGAAGCCGTCCCTCGGGGAATGGTTGCTGGCCGACAGGTTCCCTCATGACACTTCCTTGATATAAAAATCTTTCCATGAGCCTTAGCGGCGAGGAACCACGCGGCGTCGAACACAAATTCTCGCCTTTGGTGAGAAAAACTGAATAACAGTGACTGGATGCAATGGCTTTTGATCGATTGACGTTGCTCCGATTATCTTGAAGTTGCGGTGATCGCACCTTCAGAGCCCGCTCCCAATACGCGACCACAGTCGAGATTTTGGTAAGCTTCAATCACTCCACAGAAATGAGTGGGCTGAAATGGCCGTTAGCCTCACTACCGACGGAGTCGGAATAACGAGGTCCGTAATGAAACGAAAGGAGACGGCGGATTTCACGGATTGGCGGAGACATTTTCGCCACCCACCGATTGCCACAGCCTCGAAAATGGAAACAGGTAGACAACGTTGCCCGTTTCGTCCTTTACGGTCTCTTCAATCTGGATCGTCGAAACCGGCAACTTCTTTGAACTCCCGGATCACGCGGCTGGCGTGAGCACGGGCATCCTCATCGCTTGGCGACAGCGTCACTTGCCGCTTGTTGGCCACCCATTCTCAAAAGCTATCTTTGAAAGATCTGGATCACCGATGCCTCTTTCAGGATCAAATTCTCGCCTGCACGACCGAATCCGTCGGCACCTCCTCCAGTCGATAAAGAGCGATTAACGCAGCAACGGTAACGAGGCTGCGATCGCCTTTCGAAAGGTCATGGCTTCTCCTAACGGTCGAGTAGGCTTGCCTCGACGCCCTGGAGATGCTCGCCGGATCTTGCCGGCATTATATCTAAATGCATTAATCTCGCTGCTCACGTTACCCAAACGCTAAGCGCCGCAGATGTCGCCAAAGCAAAACACGAAATTCCTCCGTTTTGCCGCGCAATTGTTTTTCGGCGGCACGACTCTGGCGCTGGCGACCTTTGTCTCCTTCCGGCTCGGGTTTAGCATCGCTGCGACAGGCTTTTTGTATTTGATCATCATCGTGCTATCCGCCCTGATAGGCAGCTTCATTGCATCGATCGCAATTTCTGCCGCCGCCGCTTTGTGTCTGAACTACTTCTTCACACCGCCAATATTCAGCCTCGGGGTGGAAAACCCGGAGGATATCTTATCGCTGCTGGTGTTTTTGACGACCTCGCTTATCGTTACTGGTCTCGTGACCGCGCGCACGCGCGCGCTCCGAAGGGTCATTGATAGTGAGACCGCCCTAAGACAGCAGGCGAGCCTTCTCAACCTCACACACGACAGCATTTTCGTGCGCGACATGCATGACGTCATCACCTACTGGAACCGTGGCGCTGAGGAGTTCTACGGGTGGACGGCAGCGGATGTGGTCGGCAAGGTTACGACTCACAAATTGTTGCAAACAGTCTTCCCGTCGCCGCTTGATGAGATCGACGCAGAATTGCTGCGTACCGACCTCTGGGACGGCGAACTCATGCACACCAAGGCAGATGGAGCCAAGGTTGTGGTGGCCAGCCGATGGTCTCTGCAGCGCGATGAGCACCGGCGGCCGCTCGCGATCCTTGAAACCAACAACAATATCACGGAACGCCGGCGGGCAGAGGAGAAGGTATTGCGAGCGGAACTTGCCCACCTTGCACGCGTATCCACGCTGGGCGAACTGACCGCGTCAATTGCACATGAAGTGAACCAGCCGCTGGCCGCCGTCGTCAATGGCGCCAGGGCCTGCCTGCGCTGGCTCAACCGCGAGACTCCCAACTTGAACGAAGCGCGGCGCGTTTTGGAGGGCATTCTAGACGGTGGCAACCGGACGAGCGAAGTGATCCGGCGCGTCCGTGGGCTTGCGAGCAAGGTCTCCACTCAGGAGGCGCCACTCGACATCAATAACGTCATAAGCGAAGTCATCGCCTTGATGCAGTTTGAACTGGACAGTCATCAGGTGGCGCCGCGGATGGAGCTCGTGCCCTCTCTACCCATGGTCCTCGCCGATCGGGTCGAGCTTCAGCAGGTGATCATCAATCTGGTGATGAACGGCATCGATTCCATGGAATCAATCAAGGATCGGCCGCGCGAGATAGTGATTGGATCACGCCAGAAAGCGCATCAAATACTGGTACGGTGGAGGACCGCGGCGTAGGGATCTCCGCGGAGAACGCCGATCGGCTCTTCGACGCCTTCTTCACTACCAAACCCAACGGAATGGGCATGGGATTACGGATCTGCCGGTCAATCATCGAGGCCCATGGGGGACGGATGTCCGCTGCCAACAATAGTGGGCTGGGCGCGACGTTTCTGTTCACTTTGCCGTTTAATGAAGAGGTTGCACCTTGATCGGCCGCTTAAAATCGCCGCCCGACCAATGGCGCTCAAAGTCGTCCACAATCTCGCATTATGCGATTGCGGTTTTGTCGGTTGCCATAGCGATAGTTCTCGTGGAGTTTCTAACGGTTTTTCTGCATACCGAACCCATTGCATCGCTGATGATTTCCGCCGCCATGTTCGCCGCATGGTTTGGCGGCTTCGGTCCGGGATTGTTGGCGATCGCACTCGCCGTTTTGGCTATCCATTTTTATGTAGCGCCACCATCAAATTCATTCGCTCTGAAGAACAGTTTATTTTCTCTGGGAGTTGCCGAGCTTCCGCGGTTGATCCTGTTTTCGATTGCGGCTCTCTTTGTCACCATTCTAACCTCGGCGCAAAGAGCCGCTGAACAGTCTCTCCGACGCTCCCGCGATGAGCTGCTAGTAGCGTTTGAACATCAAAGTCAGATTAAGGACGCACTGCGGCAAAGCGAGATGTATTTGGCCGAAGCGCAGCGGCTAAGCCGAACCGGCAGCTTCGGTTGGGACATCTCCAGTGGGAATATTTTCTGGTCGGAGGAGAGTTTCCGAATCTACGGCTACGATCCGACACCATTCGTCACTCTCGACCTGGTTCTTCAACGCGCTCATCCGAAAGATCGTACTCTCGTGCAGCGAACAATCGACAGCGCATCCAGCGATGGCAAGGATTTCGATTATAAATATCGATTGTTGATGACGGATGGCTCAGTCAAACATATTCATGTTGTCGCCCATGCTGTTAGAGATCAGGGAAACCAACTGAAATTCATTGGGGCTGTGATGGATATTACCGCAGTCAAACAGGCCGAGGAGGAGCTGCACAAAACTCGGACGGAACTCGCGCATGCCGTACGCGTATCCACGTTGGGCGAACTGACCGCGTCGATTGCACATGAAGTGAACCAACCGCTGGCCGCCATCGTCAACGCCGCCATTGCCTGCCTGCGCTGGCTCAACCGCGAGACCCCCAACTTGGACGAAGCGCGCCGTGCCGTGGAATGGATCACCAAGGAGGGCAATCGGGCAGGCGAGGTAATCCGACGCGTCCATGCGCTTGCGAACAAGACCGCGACTCAAGAGGCGCCACTCGACATCAACGACGTCATCAGCGAAATCATCGCATTGATGCAGCATGAACTGGACAGCCACCGGGTGGCGCTGCGGATGGAGTTCGCGCCCTCTCTACCCATGGTCCTCGCCGATCGGGTCGAGCTTCAGCAGGTGATCATCAATCTGGTGATGAACGGCATCGATTCCATGGAACCAATCACGGATCGGCCGCGCGAGCTAGTGATTGGATCGCGCCAGGACAAAGCAGATCAAATAGTGGTAACGGTTGAGGACTGCGGCGTAGGGATCTCCGCAGAGAACGTCGATCGGCTCTTCGACGCCTTCTTCACCACCAAACCCAACGGAATGGGCATGGGACTGCGGATCAGCCGCTCGATCATCGAGGCACATGGAGGACGGTTGTCCGCTACCAACAATAATAGTGGGCTGGGCGCGACGTTTCTGTTCACTCTGCCGTTGAATGAAGAGATTACATCTTGATCGGCCACTCAAAATCACCACCCGACCCGGGAGGCACCGCGGAAAAGATCGTATTCGTCATCGACGACGATGCAGCAGTGCGCGAGACTCTCAGCAGTCTCTTCCGGTCGGTGGGCTCGCGGGTTGAAGTGTTCGGTTCGGCCCACGAATTTCTAAAGAGCAAGCCCCCGGAGGTCGTTAGCTGCCTGGTCCTGGACGTCAGGTTGCCGGGAGTCAGCGGTCTCGACTTTCAGGCCGAGTTGGCCGACGCAGGTATTCGCATCCCAATCATTTTCATGACGGGTCATGGCGACATCCCGATGTCGGTTAAGGCGATGAAAGCCGGAGCTATCGACTTCCTGGCCAAGCCGTTCCGCGACCAAGACATACTAGATGCTGTGACTAAGGCGCTCGAGCGAGATCAAAAAAGACGCGATAGCGAGAAGGTGGTTTCGGACTTGCGAATCCCGTTCGACTCTCTGACATCGCGCGAGCGGGAGGTAATGGCCCTCGTCACGACCGGTCTGATGAACAAGCAGATCGCGGCTGAATTGGGCGTCAGCGAGATCACCGTGAAGGTGCATCGTGCTCACATGATGCGAAAAATGAGGGCTCGGTCATTGATCGATTTGGCGAAAATGGCCGACCTGCTCGGAATCCCTCGCGACAAACCGTAGCAATTATACCAGAGTATCGTTTTCAATTCGCAATTCACCGCCCATTTTGTCGTAAAGGGCGGCAATGGTGCGAGACGATCCATATCCCGCTTCAAGGTAAGATCGCTTGTCAGAACCCGCCATAATAGCAGTCGTTGACGATGATGCATCCGTACGCGCCACGACCGATAGCCTCCTGAGGTCGCTCGGGTACGTTGTCCATACATTCGCCTCGGCCGAGGATTTCCTGCGGTCGAGCCACTTGAGCGACACCTCGTGTGTTATTGCGGACATCCACATGCCCGGCATGTGTGGCGTTGAGTTGCAGGCTCACCCGCTTATCCAAGGGCGCCGTCTGCCGTTCATCTTCATCACTGCTTTCCCTGATGAGCGCGTCCGTGCGCGAGCGCTTAGGGCTGGAGCGATCGGCTACCTGACCAAGCCCGTCGAAGAGCACAGTTTTATCCAATGCCTCAACATGGCACTCGAGCGGCACCGCAGCGGAAATGCTGAGTGAGATAGTAAAAAGCCGGTTTTGCGCAGCGCAATCAGGCATGTGCAGATTGGGTGTCTATCGAAAGCTCGCGCCTAACATTACGGATTTGACGCGTGCTCTGCCGGCTGACCGTCTCTACCCAGCCTGCGCGTAGGCCAGCCCTGCCATAGTATCGCGCACTTCGCGACGTCCTAGAGATCAAACTTGCGCGGATTTTCGCGAAGTTGTCCGCAGCACACCTATACCCGGGTATCTGGTCGACCAACCACTTCAGTAGGTAATTTAAGCTTCGTAACAATGGAGCAATTCATCCCGGGCGAGTTAGGCTTGTGACTGTCAGGTGTTGGTTCGGCGAATACGGGTTTACCGACTCAAGCCTCAGAGGTGCACCATGCTAGAGAACTCACACGTATCCAATGTGTCGTTACGCGCACCCGGCAATCGCGAATTGCCACCGCTTGTCGCCGCATTGTCCTCGCTGGGCCGGCTTGCGGTCGGATCGCGAGGAAACTCGCTCAATGACGATCACGCTCACCGGCAGCGCGCCAGAAATGGTTTCGACGCGATCAAGCCTTTGGTGGAGATTTATCCATCCGATGCTGTAAAGCGGCGTGCTTTGACGTGGAATGGTATGACTGTAGAGACGGTGCAGGTCGAAAAACGTTGCAGAATCGAATTTCGGTTTCGTGGACCCGTCCATTTGCTCGCCTTGTTCGAAGAAGGGACACGCGACAAAGGGGTTACATTCGTTGAGGGTTTGCCGGAATCCACGCTTCGGAACTATCGACGCAAGTTTCTCTTCGTGCCAGCCGATCATGAATATTATGATTGGCAGGAGCCACGGGGTCTCGGCCGTGTGATCTTTTTTTATTTCGATAGGGCGGCGCTGCCGGTCGACCCCAAGCTCGAGTCTTCAGAGATTTCGATCGCACCGCAAATGTTCTTCGAAAATGCAGGGCTATGGGACCACGCGGTGAGGATGAAGGACTTGGTCGATCAGCCCGAACCAATCAATCCGCTCTATTGTGAGGCCCTCGGTATCGTCCTGGGGCACGAGCTCTTGCGCCTTAATCAAGGTACTCCTCGCGCGGAGGCGCCGGTCCGGGGCGGGCTCGCAACCTGGCAGCAACGCGCGGTCGAGCGCTATATCGAGGAACACCTCGAAGAGCAAATCTCGCTCGACACTCTTGCCAAACTTGTTCGGCTCAGCCGGTATCACTTCTGCCGATCGTTCAAGCAATCTTTCGGGATGCCGCCGCATCGATTTCACACACGTCGTCGCATCGACCACGCCAAGTCACTGTTGGCAAAGCGCTCCGTCTCAGTGACCGATATCGGAATGACGATCGGGTTCAGCGAGACAAGTTCGTTCACCGCGGCGTTTCGAAAAGCCACCGGCCTGACCCCGACCGGTTACCAGAGGAGCGTTGCATAAACTCGGGCCGACTCGATCAAGTAATCGGACGACGACGTTAACATCACACCAGAGTGTGTCACAGGAAACTTTTAAAGCAAGCCAAGCAAGCAGTTGCGAGATGCGCTTGGCCGATTGGCAGAAGCAGCGGCGCGAACGACCAGCTGACCTGGATGAGGCCGATTGCGATGTGAGCGGAGATAGGCTCGACAGGCCGGCGTGTGGATCGACCGAAGATGAGGCTGGACTAGTATGAAGCCCTTCCTTGGCCTCGTCGGCATCCTCATCGCCGCTATGACGGCCGAATTCAACGACCAGGTGACGTCCATTGCCTTGGTGGACGTACGCGGTGCGCTTGGCATCAGCTACGATCCAGGAACCTGGATCCAGAGCCTCTACGTCTCGGCCGAAATCATCGGTATGGCGATCTCACCGTGGCAGCTTGTGACCTTCACATTGAGGCGCTGGACGCTGTTCTCCATCGCGCTCTGCGGTGTATCGAGCGTGCTCATCCCGTTCAGTCCCAACATCGAGGCCATCTATACACTGCGTCTGCTGCAAGGATTTTCGGAGGGGCTCATCATCCCGCTCCTGATGACCACGGCGCTGCGCGCCCTCACGCCGCAAATCCGGATTTACGGCCTGGCCGTTTACGCCCTCTCCGCGACTTTCACGCCCGCGATGGGCGCAAGCCTCGCCGCGCTGTGGACCGATCTCGTGGACTGGCGTTTCGTGTTCTTTCAAGCCATTCCGCTCTGCATACTGGCGGGAGTGCTGGTTTGGTATGGCGATCCGCAGGACGAGCCGCATTACGAGCGGTTCCACATGCTTGACTGGCGAGGCGTGCTGCTTCTCATGGCGGGATTCGGCGCTTTCAGCACCATGCTGTATCAGGGCGATCGCCTGGATTGGTTTAACTCGCCGCTGATCTGCGTTCTTGCCCTGGTCAGCGCCGTCGCCATGCCCTTGTTCCTGCTAAACGAGTGGTTCCATCCTCTTCCACTTATAAAGCTGCAGTTGCTGGGCCGGCGCAACATTGCTTACGGCCTCACGGCCGTATTCATTTTCCTCATCATCGCCCAAGCCGCCTCCACCGTGCCTCTGCAGATCCTGCAACAGGTTCAGGGTTACCGCCCGTTGCAATCCAATCTGATCACGCTCGAGATCGCCTTGGCGCAGCTCGCGCTATTGCCCGCGGTGGCGTTTTTGCTGGATTTTCCCCAGGTCGACGCGCGCGTCGTCAGCTTTGTAGGGCTGGCGCTGATGCTGACTTCCTGCATCGGCTCGTCTTTCGTCGATTACACTTGGAACCGCGATCAGTTTTTCATTTGGGAGGCCTTCCAGGCGGTCGGCCAACCCATGGTGATCGTGTCTCTCCTGCTGTTGTCGACCAATGCCGTCCGCGCTCCCTCGGAGGCTCCCTTTGTATCTGCACTGATCAATATGCCGCGCGCCGTGTCGGAAGCCGTAGGCGCCTGGCTCTTCCCACTGATCGCGCGCCGGCGCGGCGCTTTGCATTCCGACCGTATCGTCGATCAGATCGGTCAGAACCGTTTCCGGACCGTCGAAAGCAACGGCATTTTGCAAAACGTGCCGACGCCGCTGCTGCCAAACGGACATCCCCGTGCACCGGGTGCTCTGCAGGCGTTCGCTGCAGCCGTGCAAGAGCAGGTCACGATCATGACGGCGGCCGACACTTTCCTGATTTTGGGTGCGTTGACGGCGTTGCTGATGATCATTGTGGTGCTGCTGCCGGTTCGCACGCTACCGCCCCGCCTCCTGCTCGCGAACCGCTAGGTGCCGCCATGCCGGTCAGTCAAGCGCAGCGAGACGGGAGCAAACGGGACTGGTTGTTGCGTCGCGACGTCCCATCCAACATCAGCAATAAGCACGACGATCGCTTGGCCGAGGTGAAGGACGAGAAGGCGAGAATCGATCGTAGGCAAGACGAAATCAAAGAGAAGCCGAAGGAGGAGAGCAAACAGGATAAGACACCGGCTCAGCCCCCTGCCAAGCCCCCTGCCACGTGGCCGCTCGTGCTCGGCGCGATTGTGCTCGCCGCCTTCATGGCTCTCGTGGTGTGGATCATCTTCCGGCCTCGCCCGGACGTATGGACCGACGACGCCTATATCGCGGTCCACTACGCCGATATCGCGCCGCGCATATCGGGCCAAGTCTTGACCGTACAGGTCGATGACAATCAAGCCGTCAAAGCCGGGCAAGTTCTGGTGACGCTCGATCCGCGCGATTATGAGACGGCGGTTGCTTCGGCGGAGGCGGCGCTTGCACGGGACTCCGCACAGCTCGCTGAGGTTACGGCAATGCTCGCTCGGCAACCCGCGCTCATTAGTCAACAAGAGGCCGAAGTCGCCACCGCTCAGGCACGGCTCGCCTTCACCGAGCCCGATGCGCGCCGTTACCAATATTTGGCGGCGACCGCAGCGGGTTCGATCCAGCAACAACAGCAGGCCGACAGCACCTTGCAGCAGTCGAAAGCGCAATTGAGCAAGGCCCAGGCCGCACTCGACGCGGCGCGCCGCCAGCTTGACGTTATCAAAGCGCAAGAGCAGGCGGCAGCAGCTGTGGTTGAAACCGATAAGGCGCAACTTGAACAGGCCAAGCTCAACCTTTCCTACACGCAAATCGTCGCCCCGGTCGACGGCATGGTCGGCGAACGCTCCGTGCAAGTCGGCAATACTGTTGCCCCCGGCACCACACTGATGACCGTGGTGCCGCTCGATAGCGTCTACATCACGGCGAATTACCGAGAGGTGGATCTCGCCCATGTGCGCAGCGGCCAGCACGTGACGATTCACGTCGATGCCTACAATATCGACCTCGACGGCATAGTAGATAGCGTTCCCCCCGCATCCGGCGTCTCCTTCGCGCCGATTCAACCCAATAACGCCACGGGCAATTTTACCAAGATCGTCCAGCGCCTGCCGGTAAAGATCGACGTGCGCCCCAACCAGCCCCTGGCCAAACTGTTACGCGTCGGCTTCTCGGTTGAGACGACAATTCATACCGGGCTGGAGGATGTCGTGGAAGAACAGCGCCGCTCGACGTCGCGTATTGGAGCGGATTGAGTTGGGCGAATACACAGTAAAGCTGGTTGTCAAAAAACCAGGGAGCGTGACATGACATCGAAGAAGCTACTTTTTGCTGCAGCTTTGGTAATTGGCGGCACGCTGGGTCAAATTGCCATGCCCGCTGCTGCAGGCCCTTGCACCAAAATGATTGTGCAATTCGAGAGGACAGCGCGCCAGTCTGCAGATATCCCAGGTGGAGGTCCGACGGCGGCCCAATCGATCGGCGCCCAACTGGGCCATCAACCGACGCCAAGCTCCGTAGAGCGGGCAAATATGAAGGCGCAAAGAAGGTTCGATGCGGCTTTGACACGCGCCAAGATACTCGATGCGAAGGGCAAGCGTGGGTGTGCGCCAGCCCTGGCTGAGGCGGAAGAGCTTTTCAATCCTTAATCAGTGCTGATCAAACGTGCCATACGAGCGAGCGTGACAACGTCGCGCCCTCTGTCTTCAAATTGGAAACACGCTAGTATCGTTGTCGGCACGGCCACTTGGCGCAGGAGGCCCTTGTGACGGAGCGTTCCGGCTACGCGTTCTCGCCGTTGCGGGAGGATGACTTCCCCCTCTATCGGGGTAACGGCAACGGAGGAGCGCCTGTCCTGCATGTCGTCGCGGAAGACGCCTCACTTTGGCGCCAGAAGCGGCTCGAACATGAACATGCGCTGAAAGCCAAACTTGATCCCGCGTGGGCGGCGCGTCCAGTAGCGCTGCTCCGCCAAAACGACCGCTTGACGTTGGTGCTCGAAGATCCCGGCGGCGAGCCCCTTCACCGACTACTCGGCCAACCATTGGGGGTAACAGAATTCCTTCGCATCGCGATTTCGCTCACGGGTGCGATTCGCCAAATGCACGCGCGAAGCGTTATCCATAAGGACATCAAGCCGGAAAATATCCTGGTGAACCGCACGACCGGAGAGGTCAAGCTCACCGGTTTCGGTATCGCTTCGCGTCTGCCGCGCGAGCGGCAGGCGCCCGCGCCGCCGGAGTCGATCGCGGGCACGCTCGCATACATGGCGCCCGAACAGACGGGACGCATGAACCGTTCGATCGACGCCCGCAGTGACCTTTACGCCCTCGGCGTCACGCTCTACCAAATGATCACGGGCACACTGCCGTTTACCGCGGCCGATCCTATGGAGTGGGTCCACTGCCATATCGCCAGGAAGCCGGTGCCGCCAAGCGACCGCTTGACGACCGTGCCGGCTGTGATCTCCGACCTCATCCTGAAGCTGCTCGCCAAGACCGCCGAGGAGCGCTACCAGACCGCGGCCGGCTTGGAGCGCGACCTCCGGCGCTGCCTTGCTGCATGGGAGGCTGGGCACCGGATCGACTCCTTCCCACTCGGCCAAGAGGACACGGCCGACCGGCTTTCGATTCCCGAGAAACTGTACGGGCGAGAGCGCGAGATCGAGACCTTGCTCGCCGTCTTCGACCGCGTCGTCACGAGCGGCCGGCCGGAGCTGGTGCTGGTCTCCGGCTATTCCGGCATCGGCAAGTCCGCCGTCGTCAATGAGCTGCACAAGGCACTCGTGCCGAAGCGCGGCCTTTTTGCCTCCGGCAAGTTCGATCAATACAAGCGCGACATCCCTTATGCGACGCTGGCGCAAGCCTTTCAGAGCTTGATCCGCTCGCTACTGGGCAAGAGCGACGCCGAACTGGCTGGCTGGCGCGACGCGCTGCGCGAGGCCTTGGGCCCTAACGGGCGGCTCATGATTGACGTTGTCCCCGAATTGAAACTCCTCATCGGAGAGCAGCCGCCGGTTCCAGAGCTTTCGCCGCAGCAGGCACAAGGCCGTCTCCAACTGGTTTTCCGGAGATTTCTCGGCGTCTTCGCGCGACCCGAACATCCGCTGGTGCTCTTTCTCGACGATCTGCAATGGCTCGACGCGGCGACGCTCGACATGCTCGCCGACCTGTTGACCCAGGCGGACGTGCAGCATTTGCTTGTGATCGGCGCCTATCGGGACAACGAAGTCGATTCCGCACATCCGCTGATGCGGAGGCTCGATGCTGTCCGCAAGTCGGGAATCTTCGTGCAGGAAATCAGTCTTGCGCCACTCACCCGACAAGACCTGGGGCGGCTCATTGCGGAGACGCTAAGCTGCGCGCCGCGCCGCGCCGCGCCGCTGGCGCGACTGCTCCACGACAAGACGGGTGGCAATCCGTTTTTCGCCATTCAGTTCTTTTCTGCGCTCGCCGAAGAGGAACTGCTCCGCTTCGATCATGACGCGGCGCGCTGGCGCTGGGAGCCCGATCGGATTCACGCCAAGGGGTACACCGACAATGTGGTGGACCTTATGGTTGGGAAGTTGACTCGCCTGCCCGTCGAGACCCAGGCTGCGTTGCAGCAGCTCGCCTGTCTCGGCAACGTCGCCGAGATCGGTCTTCTTTCGATCGTTCTTGGAAAGCCGGACGACGACGTACGGTCGGATCTCTGGAACGCCGTTCGACTGGAGCTGGTCGAGCAGTTGGAGGGCTCGTACAAGTTCATCCATGACCGTGTCCAGGAGGCCGCCTATTCACTCATCCCGGAACGGCTGCGCGCCGAGGCGCACTTGCGCATCGGAAGACTGCTCGCAGCCCATACTCCGGCGGAAAAGCGCGAAGAGGCCATCTTCGAAATCGTCAATCAGCTCAACCGCGGCGCCGCGCTGATCACGTCACGCGACGAGCGTGAGCAGCTCGCAGAGTTCAATCTGCTCGCAGGCCGACGCGCTAAGGCCACCACCGCCTACGCCTCGGCGCTCACCTATCTCGCTGCCGGTACGGCCCTGTTGCCCGAAGACACGTGGGAGCGCCGGCATGCGCTCACTTTTGCGCTGGAGCTGCATCGGGGCGAATGCGAGTTCCTCACCGTCGCGCTGGCGGAGGCGGAGCAGCGCCTGGCGGCACTGTCAGGCCGCGCCGTAAATACGGTGGAACGAGCTACGGTCGCGTGCTTGCGCATAGATCTGTACACGGCACTAGATCAGAGCAGCCGCGCCATTGCCGTGGGAATCGACTACCTCCAGCATCTGGGTATCGACTGGTCGCCGCATCCGACGGAAGAGGAAGCGCGACGCGAATACGAGCGGATCTGGTCGCAGCTCGGGGGCCGCGCGATCGAGTCTCTGATCGAGCTGCCTTTGATGAACGATCCGGCATCCCTCGCAACGCTGGACGTTCTGACCAAGATCGGGGCACCTGCGGTGTATACGGATGCAAATCTGGTTGCCCTGGTCGCCTGCCGAGCGGTCAATCTCAGCCTCGAGCGCGGCAACTGCGACGCTTCGTGCAGCGCCTATGTATGGCTATCCATGGTCGCCGGTCCGATCTTCGGCGACTATCGGACCGACGTATATCGCTTCGGTCAACTCGGCTACGACTTGGTCGAAGAACGCGGACTAACGCGTTTCCAGGCCAGGGTCTATATGGAGTTTGCCTATGCCGTTCTGCCCTGGACGAGACACGTCCGGGCTAGCCGTGGTCTGCTGCGCCGCGCCTTTCAAGCGGCAAACAAGATCGGTGATCTCACTTACGCTGCGTACTGTGGCGACCAATTGAACACGAACCTTCTCGCGGCTGGCGATCCGCTTGCCGAGGCGGAACGCGAAGCCGAGCATGGCCTCGCGTTCGCGCAGAAGATGCGGTTCGGACTTGTCATTGACCTCATCGCTCCGCAGCTCGGGCTGATCCGGACGCTGCGCGGCTTGACGCCTACATTCGGCTGCTTCGACGGAGAGCAGTCTGATGAGGCTCGGATCGAGCGCCATTTTTCAGGAAATCCGGATTTGGCGTTTGCCGAGTGCTGGTACTGGATCCGTAAGCTGCAGGCGCTCTTCTTTGCCGGCGACTATGCGGGCGCGCTCAATGCCTCATCGAGGGCGCAGCGGGTGTTGTGGACCTCGGTCTCACAGCTCGAAACGGCGGAATATCACTTTTACGGCGCGCTGTCTCACGCCGCCTCCTGGGATTTCGCAGCGGCCGGGGAGCGGCAGCAGCACCTGGATGCTGTCGCTGCCCATCACAAGCAACTCCAGGTCTGGGCGGCGAATTGCCCGGATAATTTCGAGAACCGCGCGGCTTTGGTCGCCGCCGAGATCGCGCGGATCGAAGGCCGGGAACTCGATGCCGAGCGGCTCTACGAACAGGCCATCCGCTCGGCCCGCGCAAACGGCTTTATTCACAACGAGGCGCTCGCCAATGAACTCGCTTCCCGTTTCTATGCGGCGCGCGACTTCGAGAAGATTGCCCGTGTGTATTTGCAGGATGCCCGCTACGGCTATCTCCGCTGGGGAGCCGATGGCAAGGTGAGGCAACTCGATCGGCTCTTTCCGCAGTTGGCCACTCCGGAGGGACACCATGCCGCGACGACCATTGGCTCCGCAGTCCAACAGCTTGATGTAGCGACCGTCGTCAAAGCCTCTCAGGCCGTATCGAGCGAGATTGTCTTATCCAAGCTGATCGAGCGGCTGATGACGATCGCACTCGAGAACGCAGGCGCTGATCGCGGCCTGCTGATATTACCGGCAGAGGATGATCATCTGATTCAGGCCGAGGCAAATACATCCGGCGATCAGGTAGAAGTCGCGCTGGGTCCAAAATTGATCACTGGGATCACCTGTCCCGAATCCATCGTCCGCTATGTCATCCGCACGCAGGAAAGCGTAATTCTCGATGATGCCTCAAGACCCAACCTCTTCTCCGACGACGATTATCTGCGGAGCCGACGAGCCAAGTCGATCCTCTGCCTGCCGCTGATCAAACAAGGGCAGTTGACGGGGCTGCTCTACCTCGAGAACACGTTGACCTCGCACGCGTTCGCTCCGGATCGAATCGCGATCCTGGAATTGCTAGCGGCGCAAGCGGCGATCTCGCTGGAGAACACTCGTCTCTACAGCGATCTCCAAGGGCGTGAAGCGAAGGTCCGGCGCCTGATCGACTCCAATATCATCGGAGTCTTCATTTGGGACTTTGATGGTCGCATTATCGAGGCCAACGAAGCCTTTCTCCACATGGTGGGACAGAGCCGCGACGATCTCATTTCGGATCGTGTGCGCTGGACCGCGCTGACGCCCACCGAATGGCGCGACGCTAGCGAACGGGCTGCGGCAGGGTTGAGGGCGACCGGAACCACCAAAACTTACGAAAAGGAGTTTTTCAGGAAAGACGGCACCCGCGTGCCCGTCCTTATCGGCTCAGCGACTTTCGGCGGAGGCCGAGACGAGGGCGTCGCCTTCGTGCTCGATTTGACCGAGCGCAAAAAGGCGGAGGAAAACCTGCGAGAGAGCGAGCAGCGATACCGCGAAGCGCAAGCGGAACTCGCTCACGTTACGCGGGTGACGACGCTGGGAGAGCTGACCGCCTCGATCGCCCACGAAGTGAACCAGCCGCTCGCCGCCGTCGTCAATGCCGCCTCTGCCTCGCTACGCTGGCTGAACCGAGAAACTCCCAACCTTGACGAAGCGCGTCGCGCCACGGAATGGATCATCGAGGAGGGCGAGCGGGCCGGCGAGATAATCCGGCGTGTCCGTGCGCTTGTAAATAAGACCGATACCAAGAAGGCACTCCTCGATATCAATGGCGTCGTTAACGAGGTCATCGCCCTGGTGCAGGGCGAATTGGTGAGGCACAAGATTTCGCTGCGAATTGAGTTCGCACCTGCCCTGCCCGCGGTGTTCGCCGATAGGGTCCAGCTGCAGCAGGTGATCATCAATCTGATAATGAACGGAATCGAAGCCATGGAACCGGTCACAGACCGGCCCCGCGAATTGGTGATCCGAACACACCAGGATAAAGCGGATCAGGTGCGGATTACAGTGGAGGACCGCGGCGTCGGGATTTCCTCAGAGAACGCCAACCGGCTGTTCGACACCTTCTTCACCACCAAAGCCAGCGGCATGGGAATGGGATTGTCAATCTGCCGCTCGATCATCGAGGCACACGGAGGACAGTTGTGGGCCGCCAACAACAGTGGGCCGGGCGCGACGTTTCAGTTCACTCTGCCATTGCATGAAGAGGATACGTCGTGACCAGGCGCCGACATTCGCTAAAACACGGTCCGGTGACCGCATTCGCTGAAGGGGGCACATACTATGGCCACCAAACTCACTAGGAGACGTCTCGTGCAGGCGGCGGGCGCAGGTGCCGTGGCCGCAAGCGCGGGTCCCTGGATCGTCCGCGAAGCGATGGGGGCCGACAAGATCAAGGTCGCCAGTATTGTCGACCTCTCGGGCGGCCTCGATATCTACGGCAAGCCGATGTACAACTGCATCAACTTCGCCGTCGAAGAGATGAACAAGGCGGGCGGGCTGCTCGGCAGGGAAATCCAGCTGATCAATTACGATCCACAATCGAACATCCAGCTCTATACCCAATACGCAACCGAGGCGGCGACCAAAGAGCGTGTCGACGTTGTCCAAGGCGGCATCACCTCGGCCTCCCGCGAGGCAATCCGGCCGATTCTTCGGCGCTTCCAGACCCTCTACTTCTACAACACACTTTATGAAGGCGGGGTGTGCGACCGCAACATCTTCTGCACCGGTACGACCCCCGGCCAGACCGTCGCGAAGCTCATCCCCTATATCGTGAAGAAATGGGGCAAGAGAGCATACACGGTCGCGGCCGATTACAGTTATGGCCAGATCACGGCCAAGTGGTTCAAGAAATTCATGCAGGACAGTGGCGGCGAGGTAGTGGCATCCGAGTTCTTTCCCCTCGATGTCACCGATTTCGGCCCCACCCTCAAGAAGATCCAGGCGGCGAAACCCGATTTCATTCTGTCGGCGCTGGTGGGTGGCCCCCATATTTCCTTCTACCGCCAGTGGGCGGCCGCCGGCATGAACAAGACAGTTCCGATCGCCGGCAACGTCGGCGACGGCAACGAGCAGATCGTGTTGTCACCGGACGAGTCGGACGGCATCCACGCCGCTTACGGCTATTTCCAGGAAATCAAATCGCCGGCCAACGAAGCATTCGTCAAAGCATACTTCAGGCGCTTCGGTGACAATGCGGCGCCGCTCCACGAACTCGCCATCATGCAATACACGGGCTTCCAGCTGTGGGCCGAGGCCGTCAAAAAGGCGAATACCACCGATCGCATCAAGGTGATCGAGGTGCTTGAGTCCGGCTTGAGTTATGACGGCCCGGCTGGCAAGAGCACGATCGACGCCGCAACCCACCACAACATCACTGACGTCTACATCGGCGTGGTCGAGAATCACAAATTCAATGTGGTGGAGAAGTTCGACCAGCTGCCGCCGTCGGATACCGCCGCGGTTTGCAATCTCAAGAAGAATCCAAACGACAATCAGCAATACGTCATCGACGTGAAGATCTGATCGCTCGGAGATAAGGTAATGGACTTCGCGGTCATCGTCGTCCTGCAGGTGCTGGTGGCGGTCGCCCAACTTGCCCTCATCAGCATCGGGCTCGCAGTCATCTTCGGAATGATGCGGGTTATCAATTTGGCGCACGGCGAATTCCTCATGCTCGGTAGCTTTACAGCGGTCATAGCCGCCAATTACGGCGTCAACTTATGGGTCGCTATGGTGGTGGCGGCGCCAATCGTGGTCGGGCTGATCGGTATTGTGGTCGAGCGGCTGGTGATCCGTCACCTTTATGGCCGCATGTTGGACACCATGCTCGCCACCTGGGGCCTTAGCCTACTGCTCGTTGGCGCCGTGACCATGATCTTCGGCAACACCACGCGGGGCGTGTCGGCGCCGCTTGGCAGCATTGCTGTCGGCCACTACCAGACAAGCATGTATGAATTGACGCTGGTCGTGGCGGCGGTGGCGCTCTTCCTGCTCGCCTATGTCTTCTTTCATTTCACGCGGCTCGGCCTGGTGGCGCGCGCCACCATGCAGAACGCCGAAATGGCAGAATCGCTCGGCGTCGGTACCGGCCACGTGTATGCGGTCACCTTCGGCATCGGCGCGGCGTTGAGCGGGCTCGCGGGCGGGCTGCTAGCACCGCTTTCGGGTGTGCTGCCGACGATGGGCGTGGCCTACGTGGCCAAGGCATTCATTACGGTCATCAGTGGCGGTGCTGCGGTCCTAGGGGGCACTGCGTCTGCTAGCGCGCTTCTCGGCACGCTCGACACTGTGGCCACTTTCATCGCGACGCCGGTCGTAGGAGAGATGACACTGCTGATAGCCGCCATCATCTTGCTGCGACTATTGCCGCAGGGCCTCACCGGACGCTTCGTGCGGAGATCGTCCTGAATGCGAGGTTCGCGCCTGTGGATCGAAGGTTTGGTTGCCCTCTTCGCCATTGGCGTCATATTATTGGTGCCCGAGCTGCTCGATCTCTACTTCGTCATCAATGCCACGATCTATGTCAGCATGGCGATCCTGGCGCTCAGCCTCGCGCTGGTCTGGGGCTTCGGCGGCATTCTTTGCTTTGGACAGGCCGCTTTCTTCGGCCTCGGCGGCTACACTTACGCCATCGCGGCGATCAATTTGGGCAACAGCGATATTCCCGTGCTGCTTGCCCTTCTGGTGCCGGCCGGTTTTGCAGCGCTACTCGGCTATTTCATGTTCTGGGGGCGCCTTAGCGACGTGTATCTCGGTGTCGGCACACTCACGGTAGCGCTCATACTCTTCAAATTTTTCAACGCCACTGCAGGCGACGCCTACAAGATCGGCAAGGCCGCGCTGGGCGGCTTCAACGGCATCCCCGCGACGCCGCCGCTCAACCTGCCCTGGAATAGTTCGATCCAGCTCGCGCCCGAGCAGATCTGGTATGTCGCTGCGGCGCTGCTGCTACTGTTCTACTATGGCAGCCGCTGGCTGCTCTCGACCCATTTCGGGCAGGTCGTGGTTTCGATCCGCGAGAACGAACGGCGCGCCGAGCTGCTCGGCTACGACGCACGTCGCTACAAACTGCTGATTTTCACCATCGGCGGCGCCATGGCTGGCGCATCTGGCTTGCTTTTCGCGAACTGCGTGTACGTAAGCCCGACCATGTACAGCCTGTCCTACAATGCCCAAATCATTATCTGGGTGATCATTGGAGGGGTCGGTACGCTAGCCGGCCCAATCCTGGGCTGCATCCTGCTTCAGATGTTGACTGCGAAGCTCGGCACGCTGGAGTGGCTCGATCCCAATTTCGTGCTGGGCACGATACTCATCATTTTCGTCCTTCTAATTCCACACGGCCTTCAGCCTCTCATCCGTTCCATCGGCGGGTACGCCCTCGCTGCTCTCGGCGGCCGCTGGAGCAGCAGGTCGTGAGCGAAATCCCGCTCCTGCTTGCCAATGGTCTGGCCGTGCATTTTGGCGGCGTACGGGTACTGCAAGGCATCGGTTTCACCGTGCGGCGCCGCGAGCTGCGCTGCGTCATCGGCCCTAACGGCGCCGGCAAAAGCACCTTGTTCAAATGTCTGACTGGTCAGCTCACGCCGAGCGCGGGCACCATCCTGTTCAAGGGCGAGTCAATCGTAGGCCTGCCGAGCTTCGACATCGCGCAGCGCGGCGTCGGCATCAAAACCCAGGTGCCGAGCCTGTTCGACGGCCTGACCGCGCAGCAGCATGTCTGGCTGGCGGCGCGACGGCGGCTCGATGATGCACAGGCCCGGCAGACGACACGCTCGCTGATGGAACGCATGGGCATCGGCTCGATTGCAGACGCTGTGGTTGGTAGGCTGGCGCACGGCCAACGCCAGCTCATCGAGCTCGCCATGGTCGTCGCAGCTGATCCCGACCTCATCTTGCTCGATGAGCCTGCCGCGGGCATGACTCAGGAGGAAGTCGGCCGCCTTGCTGAACTGGTGCGCGAACTCAGTAGTAAGCACAGCATAATCGTGGTCGAGCATGATATGCAATTCATCGGCATGATCGCAGCTACGGTGACGGTGCTGCATCAAGGCCAGATCCTCATGGAGGACGAGGTCGGTCGCGTCATGACCGATCCGCGCGTCCGCAGCGTCTACCTCGGTCAGTCCAAGGTCAGGTGACATGCTCTCGGTTTCGGGAATTCATGGCGGCTATGGCCGGATACCGATCCTGAATGGCATCTCGTTCGAGGTCGCGACGGGCGAGTTCGTCGGCCTCGGTTACGTACCGCAAGGGCGGCAGATCTTTCCGCAGCTCACCGTACTCGAGAATCTGCGGATTGGCGCGTTCGGAACCGGGCGCGGCGACGACGACATCGAGCGCGTGCTCATGATATTCCCGCGGCTCGGCCCTCTGCTCGGCCGCATTGGCGGCGTGCTCAGCGGCGGCGAGCAGCAGATACTGGCCATCGCCCGGTGTCTCTGCGGCGGGCCCACCATCCTGCTTCTCGACGAACCCACCGAGGGCCTCCAACCCTCCATCATCGAAGAGATCGTCGAAATACTGGCGACGTTGCATAACAAGACACAGGTTACGGTCGTGCTGGTCGAGCAGTCGCTCGATTTCATTCGCCGGCTGGTGAGCCGGATGCTCATTATCCAAAAGGGTGCCATCATTCGGAGCATGCGGACGACAGAGCTCGATACGATCGCTGACGAGTTCCTTCGCTTGCATTCCGCATGATTAGTGCTTGGCTGAGTGGGCTTGACTGTCCAAGGAGTTGACTCGGCCAAATCTCAGCTAAACGCCTCGCCGCGACGTCCGTTTGCGGGCACGCCCATATCCACATCACGCTCATGACAAACATTAGGCAGGCACGACTGGGACTTTCTTCTTGCGGAGTACGTCCATAACCTGTGGACCGAGTTTCAGATGTGCCTCCACTAACTCAGGCGGCGTG
>Ga0206844_10090_pt1 | contig 33724 bp, 31 predicted proteins | sample Alteio_BWOrgCont_22_FD_152907 | JGI IMG/M metagenome (GOLD analysis project Ga0206844, IMG submission 152907) | Enriched cells from forest soil in Barre Woods Harvard Forest LTER site, Petersham, Massachusetts, United States -... | ecosystem: Environmental > Terrestrial > Soil > Temperate forest >...
TCATCATCGCCTTATACCGTCACGGTAAATGCGGTATCAGATTTTTTATCGGACGCGGGTATAACCCAAAGCACGGGAACCTATACCCGCGTGAGCTATATCAGCCCGGGCGCGCTGCAATACAGCGTGGTGGTTTCCGGCTTTCATGCCATTTACACCTTCAGCTCTATCAATGCGGGCACGGCGGTGATTATCAGCTGCTCTTCCTCGGGCGGGCAGGTGCAGCGCGTGAATGCAACCATTCCGACTTTCGCGCCTTTCACAGTAAGCGTGGCACTGTCATTGTCGTACGGACAACCCGATTTCACCGACAAGGGTGTGGTGGGCGCGACTGTTGTTTTCACTCAGGTGGCAGGTGCTCCCGCCGGCAATCAATATGATGTCACGGACGGAGTCTACACTTTTGCGGCGGCCAATGCCGGTGCTACCGTCAGCATCACGTACTATACGGCAAGCGGCAGCCCGGCGCTGGGCTACAGCGGCACTGCCTACGTCGCAGCGGCAGCCTACCAGTTGGGCAACAGCGCGCAAATGCCCAACCATAATTTTGAATTAAAGGGCGTCTATTCCTCTGCGCTCAGCTCGATCGGCATAGAAGACACTGACCCGAGTCTCGTGATTGCCGATCTGCTCACCAGCCCGCATTACGGTTGCGGCTTTCCCTCCGCGCGGGTAGGAAATTTTTCGGTTTTTCAGGCGTACTGCATCGCAAATGGTCTGTGGATCTCGCCTGCCTATACGGATCAGACGCAGGCCTCGTCCATGCTTGACGACATCACGACCGCGACCAACAGCGATTTCGTCTGGTCGCAGGGCGTTCTTGGCATTGTGCCTTACGGCGATGAAAGCATATCGGCCAATGGATACAGCTACACTGCGCCTTCCGCGCCGCTTTATAATCTCACTGACGATGACTTCCTGCCAAACACCAACGTCACCGCCGGTAATTCGACAGCGATGAACGACGACCCGGTGCTGCTCACGCGCCAGCGTCCGTCGGACGCATTAAACGCGATTACCATCGAGGTGCTCGATCGCACGAATTACTATAACACCGCCATCATTGAGGCAAAAGATCAGGCGCTGATTCAGACGTTCGGACTGCGCTCGTCTTCTTCCACACAGATGCATATGTTCTGCGATCTGAATGCGGCACAGCTTTCGGCGCAGTTGCAGCTGCAGCGCCAGGCGATCCGCAATATCTACCAGTTTACGCTCGATCAGCGTTATGTCCTGCTCGATCCAATGGACATCGTGACCATAACGGATGCTACTTTGGGTTTGAATCAGCAATGGGTGCGCATCACCGAGATTACTGAGAATGACGACAGCTCGCTTTCTTTCGTTGCCGAGGAATACCTGCAGGGCACCGGCAGCCCGGCGCTATACAGCTATCAGCAGGGGCAGGGCTTTGCTGGCAATTATAATGCTGCTCCCGACAATGCCAATGCGCCCGTCATCTTCGAGCCGACGGCGGAACTGGCAGAAAGCCTTGAAATATGGCTTGCAGCAAGCGGCGGGCCTCTTTGGGGTGGATGCGATGTCTATATCAGCAACGACGGCGACAGTTACCAGAACGTAGGGCGCATCACGGCAGGCGCGCGCACCGGCCTGCTTACTGCGCCGCTGGCAGCAGTGGCCGAGGCGGCAACGGGCGTTACGATAGATGCCGCCAACACGCTTGCCGTCGATCTGTCGCAAAGCGAGGGGCAGCTGCTTTCCGCCTCGCAGAGCGATGCGCTGGCGCTTGCCACCTTGTGCTATGTGGACGGCGAATATATCGCTTATGAAAATGCAACGCTTACCGGCAATGATGCGTATGCGCTCACCTGGCTCGTGCGCGGGGCATATGGCACCACACCAGCGGCGCATGCGACCGGCGCGCAGTTCGCGCGGCTCGACAACACGATTTTCTCGTATGCCTATACGCAGGATTTTATCGGCACGACGATTTACATCAAGCTTGTATCGTTTAATATCTACGGCGGCGGGCAGCAGTCGATTGCCGATGTCTCGCCCTTTGCCTATACGATCACGGGGCTTGCCTACTCCTCGGCGCTGCCGGACGTTACCAACCTCACATCGTCTTACGTGGCAAGCATCACGCAGCTCACCTGGACGGAAATAGAAGACTTCCGTCCGGTGCTCTACGAAGTGCGCAAAGGCGCTGCGTGGGTCGGCGCGCAGGTGCTGGGGCGTGTGGCGCATCCGCCGTTTGCGGTGCAGGGCGACGGCACTTACTGGGTGGCGTCCTTCAGCCAGCCGCTGCCTGGATTGCAGGTCTACAGCCCCGATCCGCCGGATATTTCCATACAGGGCGCGCAGATCACGAGCAACGTGATCGCAAGTTACGACGAGGCCGCGACGGGCTGGCTCGGAATTGCGTCGGGTGATGCATATGTTACCGGCGGTGTGGTGCGCACGGGAGGCTCGGGAAATATTCTGACCGATGCCGACTTTCTGGGTACGCCGGATATTTTAAATTACGGTGGCGTCGGCAGTGGCATTTACACCATTCCCACGGCGCACATCATCAATATCGGCCGCGTGGCGCCGTGCAGCGTCATCATCACCTGGACGTCGATCGGCCAGCATATCTACGACAATATTTTAAGCGTGATCAATTATCTGAACTTTCCCGACGTGCTGGACTACGCCGCTTCCGCCAACACGGATGTTTATCCGGAGATAGCGCTCTCGCAGGATGGCAGCACCTGGGGCGCATGGCAGAAATTCGTCGCAGGCTCCTACAGCGCGATGGCATTTCAGGCACGAATGCAGATTCAGACGTATGACCCGACGGTCGAGGCGATACTGGAAGGCTTTGTCTTCGAGGTCGATGTGCCGGATCGTGACGATCATTATGTGAACCTGAGTGTGCCTTCAGGGGGCTTAAGTCTTGCCTTCACTCCGGATGGATCAGTCATGCCCACGCCGTTTAACGGCGGCCCGGCAGGCTCGCCCACTGCGCCCAGCATTCAGGTGACGGTGCTGAGTGCCGCATCCGGCGATGTCGTCTCACTCACCTCCGTTACGCTCTCAGGCTGCACGATAAAAGTCTTAAACGGCGGCTCCGGCGTCGCACGCTCGGTCAACGTGCTCGCGCAGGGGTATTGAGAGATGAGTACACATTTCCGGCTTCTTCCAACTCCCGAAGGCCTTACGCTGGCCGGGGTGATGATAGCAAAGCGCGGGCTGAATAAGGCGCTTGATATTGATGGGCGCGAGGAGGAAATCCATGCGCTGCTTTCAGTGGCATGCGGAAAGGCACTTCCACTGTCTGGTATGGGTTATCTCAAACATGCGAGCCATTGGTTTGCAAAAGTCTCTGATGCTGATCTGAAATATACTGTCTATCCTTGCTTTCCTTGCCCGCACCAGCCCAAGACAAATCCCGGGGAGCAGTTTCCGGCTATTGCCATGCTTGAGACAGTGCTGGCGCTTTCGGGAGTTAATTGCAAAAGTGATCCTAAAGCGCGCTTGCTCAAAGCGCAGGAGATGATGCGCAAGGGGGTGTTGCCATCTGCGCTGTTCAAAGCACTGGCCAAAGACACAGGTGATGATGACGGAGATGACGAAAGCGACGATGGCAGCGATGATTCCGGCCGCGACGATAATACTGACAGTCCTGATAGCTCCGACTTCGATGCCGAACATCCCCGGTGGCCGGCAGGCTCCCCGGGCGGCATCGGCGGCGAGTTCAAGCCGATGGATGAGGATGCAGATAACGACGCGGATGATGGCACTATCATTATAGCCTCTCCGCATGAGCAACGATTTGGATTGCCGGATGAGTTTTGGCAATGGTATCATCGTCAAGTTAAACAGCCCGGAGATTCGGATATTACAAGGCCAGAGGTTTTACCCATATATCAGGAATGGCTCAGGCTTGGAAAGCCTGGCTCGGAGCAAGGATAAAAATTATGATGTGTGTTCTTAGAGTCGGCGGCTCAGCTTTAGATCTGAATGAGGTTACTGCAATCAGTTCTGTGATCCCGTTTCGTATGGATAAAAAAGGGCAGGGCAGAGCAAAAATCAATTCTCTCCATTACGATGTGGTAAAAGAATTTGACGGAACTTTTTCAGAAATGCTGGAAAAAGCAACCCAATGGCTAAAGGGAACAAAAGGCATAGAAAAATTAAAAACCCGTGGTGATGTAGAACATCTGGACTTAGATTTTGCGGTTTTTGCGGGAGAAGACCAATTCGGCACTTCCTATACCTTGCCTTCTGATTTTCTTCGTATTGCCGGTGAACTGGGGCTCTCAGTAACAGTATCCGTATACAAGAAACAGGAGAATTAGCTTTTTTCAAACTTTGGCCGCTTATGTTTAATAAAGAATCGTTTCTTAAGTCCAATGAAGTGACGGTTGAAATGAATACGGATTTTGTAGTTGAAATTCCTTCGGAGATAACGAACCGCCGTGATCTTTTCAATGTCCTTCAGGACAAACTTAAGCTGCCGGATTATTTTGGGCACAACTGGAATGCACTAGCGGAGCGCTTGCGGGATTTATCGTGGATCACGCAACAGCGTGTCGCTATCATTCATCGGGATATTCCGGTACTTCCGGCAAAAGAGATAGCGGAGTATCAGGATATTCTTGCTGCCTCCACAAAGTATTGGGCGGGGAAGGATCGCCATAAACTTCTTGTGGCTTTTCCTTGAGTATTTGTTCTGTGCTGGCGCAGGGGTATTAATGCACATATTGTCCCAGGTACAAGATTATCCCGCCTAAGGGCAGGCACAGGCTTATGCCAATGCCGGTCCGGTATGCTATGGAACCAAAGGTGATGCGGATCGATTCTATGCCGCGCACGAACAGGATCACCAATGGAATCAGCATCGGCAGCGCATAGCGGAAATCCTGGCAGACTACCCAGTGTTTAGCAATCATGAAGGCGGCTACTCCCATAAGCGGAATCAGTACGCCAGCAAAGTAGGGCAGCAGGTCACCGAAGCGGGAATGGTTTTGGGCCAGGGTAAGGGCAATCCCGCAGAAGGTGATGATGAGGAATGCCAGCAAGATCAGGTTAATCGCCCCCGGCAATAAGATCAGGTAGTCCGGATATTGCCAGGTGAATTCACCGTACAGCATGGTTTTTAAAAAATAATTGAGGAAGCTGGGTTCATTGCTGAAGGTCACGAAAGGATGCAGAACGAAATCCCGAATATCAAAATATACAAAATGATAAAATGATGCAGAATTGTTTCTTTCGAAACCGAAATGCAGGTGTGTTTCATCCACCCCATAGCGTGTCTTTTTGTAGATAAGTCTGCCTATATTTACCATTATGCTAAGCAGAAGAAAAGCAAACGCCAGGATGCCGTTTTTGCTTTTTATCATTTGCTGCCACGCAATCCGCCCTGCAAACGATGCATATACTATGCAGCTTCCGGTTAAGCCTGCCAGTACATAGCCATTGGACTTAATCATGAGCGTCAGGCCGGTCAGCGCGATGGCGATGCACAGGCAGGAAAGATCGCGCATTCTGTACCCGCGGGCAAGATAATAGAACGTTGCGGCCCATGCGGCGTAAAGGGCAATATCGTTGTTGATACGCGTGGCCATGATCATCCCGACTGGCCAGAACACAAGCAACAGGCACCCTGCGTAATAGGCAAAGTTTTCCTGCGCAACTGACTCGCGCAAGGTGCGCAGGCCGTAGATGCAGAATGTTAAATAAAGCGCAAGCGAAAATACACGTAATGCGGTAAGCGGGTTGATAAGTCCCGGGGCATTAAACAGGCTGTAGATGCACGCTGCCACCCAGTAATAAAATGGCGGGTGAAGACTCTCTCCCCCGTTATATTCATAAGGCCGCATCCATTGCGTGAGCAAGTAGCGGATATACGTAATGTGTTTATAGATATCATTGGTGTAGGCCAGATTGGGCCTGAGGTGTAGCCAGAGGGAGAAATAGCCGAGCCCGGCGATGAGAATGACGGCGCTTGCGGTGCTCAGGCCGGATTTTCGTGCTATGAGAAACAACAATGAAGCGGCCAGTATAAACAGGCCTAAGCATGCCAGTGTGGACGGGATATCGGCGCCAAAAAGCTGAGGACTAATGTAAATTTCCGCGTAGCTATGATTTGAGATAAGATCGAACGTGAGTATATTATGCCCGTTCTTCAGATAGGGCGAGAAATCCAATGTGACCTGGTTTGCTGAATGGCTTATATCCTGGCAAAGGGGAGCTTTAAGAGGGATTGTAGTCACGGGCGTTGCAGGGACGATCACTTGACTCACAAAAATCCGCGTTACGCAACTCAAGTACGGTTCGATCTCCAGCGTCGCATTTTGCCCGGCGGAATAATCCATCTCAAGCAGCAATGCACCCCTAAGCGTGTTATCTGCGGCAACATGAAAAGGCTGTCCGGCAAGGCTGCTTATACTTGTGAAAACGGGATTATCCCGCTGAAGAGCGATGAGGCATAGAGCGCTCATGCACAGGAAAGCCAATAACCCAATTTTTTTACGGGAAATATTATTCTCTATAAATTTGCTCATAGTCTTGGTTGGAAGCATAGTTATTACCGAGAAAATATTGCAGGTATCTACGATTATGTCATGACTTTAGAATTGCAAGGATATTGCCCGCAATAGACCGACATAGCGCCAGCGAACACGCGATACGCTGCCATGGCTCCGCCGAAAACAAGAAGTAAAACGAATTCTGTTCTGAATCGATCCGTGAGGGGGGATTGACAGGAGGCAGGGTTTCAGGGGTCTGCGCCATTCTATGCTGGTATCAGCCTTCCGCTTTTTCAAACTTCGACCGCTTGGGGTATCGCTCCGTCAGGAACCTGCGGATGGCGTCTCCGAATGCATCATCGTCATAGTTAAAGAATGTTTTCCCTTCGCTCTGGGCGATTATTTCTTCATACGCCGGAGGTTTTGACCAGAATCCGAAGCGGCTGTTATTTTCGAGTATATTAACAAGCTCCATCTTCTCGTGCTTGTAGGCATGGTTGAGTATGGCGGTGGGGCCGAGCATGCCATACCAGCGGTCTTCGGTGATGAAATCCTTAAAATCGCAGTAGGCATCCATCACCCGTTTTTTTGTTAAATAAGTCGGAACATGAGTCTCAAAATTATAACCAGTGTATCCTAAACGAATAAGCAGATCATAGGTTCGCCAGAGGGAATCCACCCAGATTCCGCGCGCGCGGTTAGTTACTTTAGACATGTCTTCGATGCGGCGATCCTTGCGGGCTTCCTTAATGGGGAAATCCTTTAAGAGATAAAAATCATCGGATAGCCAGATATACTCCGAAGACAGATCGGGGATCAGCGATGATAAAAACATCAGCAGGAAAAAATTCGTCACGGGGGTTTTGACGCCCAGTATCCGCGCGGTCGTCTCGTGCGGGACATGCTCCGCAATGGACGTGTCATCGGTAAGAAAATGCGGCCTGTCGCCATAGATCCAGACTTTGCGGATCCAGGGAGCATGCTTTGCAAAGCTCCTGAGCGACTGGCGAAGTTCAAAATCATCGTGGAGAGAATGTTTGTATACGTAGAGCGCGTCCATTGGTCCTCACATTGAAAAAACGGGGCGATTATACCCCCTGCCGAATTTTCTTCAATTCCCCATTTTTTAACCTTCTAACCCTCTTTAAGGATAGCCCATGTCACAGAACTCCCTAACGTTGCCCACCACCGGCACGGTGTCCGGCCTGCAGATGACGCAGTACGCCAATAATGCGCTCGATACGCTGAACTCGCTGGCCTCCGGGGCAAGCGCGCCTTCCTCGCCTGAGGCCGGGCAGCTCTGGCATGATACGACGAACAATATCCTCAAACTCCGCAGCCTTGATAACACGCAGTGGATACCGCTGTTTTACCTTAATGAGACGGCCTATCTGGCAGGTTCCCCGTCGCTTGGCCAGATCAACGCCAATGCCAACAGGCTCATCAATGGCGCGATGCTGATTGATCAGGCAAACGAAGGCGCAAGTGTGACGCTCGCCAGCGGGAATGCCGCTTATATAACCGATCAATGGGCAGCGCAGTACACCAGCAGCACCGCTTCGGGTGTTGCCGCACAGCGTGTCAGCGACGCGCCTGCAGGCTTTACCAGCTCGCTGAAAGTGACCGTGGGTACGGGCGCCAGTTCCGTGGCATCCGGAGACTTTCTGATCATCGACCAGCCGATCGAGGGCTACAATGTGGCGGATCTTGGTTTTGGCGGGTCAAACGCCGTACCGGTTTCGTTATCATTCTGGGTAAAGTCATCGGTGACGGGAACGTTCTGCGCCACGATCCAGAACGGCGCATTCAACCGATCATACATATCGTCCTTCACGATAACCGCGACCGGAACATGGCAGAAGATCACGCTGCCCAACCTGCCGGGCGATGTGGCGGGGACCTGGAATGTCAATGCGTCTTCCGGTATGGTATTGCTTATCACGGTTGCATCGGGGGCGACCTATCAGAGCGCCGCCGGCACATGGGTGGGCTCCAACAGTCTGGCTGTCTCCACTCAGACGAATGCCGTCCTCACCACATCGGGGGCCACATTTCAGCTGACGGGAGCGATGCTGAACGCAGGCGCATTCTGCACGCCATTCGAGAAAAAGCTGTTCAGTGCAGAGCTTGAAGCCTGTCAGCGGTATTATGAGAAGTCCTATGATATCGGCACCGCTCCCGGAGCGTCCGGCAATACGCCGGGGATAGATTCGGGTGTGGCTTCCACCGGCGCTTTTGTTATGCCGAACATATTCAAGGTAACGAAACGCGCCGACCCCAGCATCACGTTCTATTCTCCCAGTTCCGGCACATCGGGCAAGGTGTATGACGTCACCGGATCAACGGATATTTCCGGCTGGACCGCCTTCGACATCGGCATGAAAGGCTCGCTCATCGGCGTGGCTACCGCTACGGCAAGCCATCAGTATGAAGTTCACTGGACAGCAAGCGCGAGGTATTAATCATGAATATAAGCACAGTCACCCAATACGCCAATTGCTATGGCGTGATGTATTCCAGCGGAATCACGTCATTTATTCCGTTTGATACCGGCAACGCGGATTATCAGCGCGTGCAGCAATGGATCACGGCAGGCGGAACGGTCATTTTATGAGGATGCTATGGAACAGCTTGGCAAAGACGTATCGGAAGTCATCCTGCTGGAGAGTCTCAACGCGCAGCGAATTGACAAGCTCAGCGAAGGTATGACGGATTTGCGGGAAACACTCCGCGATTCCATCGCGCAGCTTGCGACCAGTGTTGCCACCGGCGCTCAGGCGATGGCGGGTTTCCGGGAGCTTCATGCACGGGAAGTCACGTTCATCTATCAGTCCCTGAACGAAGTGAAGGAAGTGCTGGATGAACTCAAAACCTTCGCAAGTGCGGGCAAAGAAAAGATAAACGCGGTGGAAAAAGACATCGCGGTCGCACGTGGCTCCGTCAAGGGTGCGGTGATGACCTGGTCGGGCTGTGTGGCGCTGGCCGCGTTCGTCACTGACAAAGTAATCGAGATTCTTGGCAGGAGGTGATCGTTTCATCATGCATAGAATCCATACTCTCAAACTCACTCTCCATGGCCTGCAATTTTGCGATATGATAATCGCGAAGCGCAAGGCGGATAGAGCCCTGGATATTGAGGGTCGTGAGCCTGAAGTCTATGCGTTACTCTCCACGGTGTGCGGAAGAACTGTTACCTTACGTGAAATGCGAACTCTGAAGCGTGCAGGCTACTGGTATGCGCGGGCATCGGATAAAGATATTGAGTATGCGGATTACCCGTTTTTTCTCTCCCTTCACCGCCCTCTGTGCAATCCCGGCGAGGAATTTCCGACGATTGCGATATGTTTGGCGACAGTGGCGATGATGAAGATCGACGCGGATGAAGCGGGAAAAGAGCGGCTCATAAAAATGCAAACCCATATGAATAAAGGACATGCGCCTGCTGCATTGCTCAGAAGCTGGGGCATTCCTTCGTGGGAGGAACTGCGCAAGGATGACGGCGGAGGCGATGATGATGGCGGGGACGATGGCCTGGATGATGAAGGCGGTGACTCCGGCAGTAGCGCCAGCAGCGACGATAGCGATGGCAGCAGCGGTTCTGGCGGTGGCCATTACGATCCCGACGAGCCGCGCATCCCTGCAGGCCAGCCCGGAGGCGGTCAATGGACTACAGCAGGCAACGGCACCGTTTCCGACTCCGGCAGCATTTCTGTTGATGATGTTCGCAACAATCCTGCTGACACCGTAACGCAGGTCGGTTCCATTACGCCGGTCGCGTATACCACTACAGCTACAGATGCGAATGCAGATAATAGCACAGGAGATTTTGATATAGACAGCGCAACAGATTACCTGCGTGAGAGTGCACAGCCCGGTTCCATTAACAGATGCGCCAGCTACGTTGCCGATGCCATTCGCTCCGAGGATGGTGGCGGGCTTACTGATCTTGGATACCCACCTACTGGCGATGCAAAAGACTATGGACAGCCTCGCATAAACGCAGGTTTTGTTCCTGTCGTTCAGGCAACGGATGCGAATGCCTGCAATATTTATCCCCCGCCCGGCTACACGCCGCAAGCCGGTGATGTAGTCGTCATGCAGCCGTATCCCGGTGGAAATTCCTCCCGTCATATGGCAATGTATGACGGCACGCAATGGATTTCGGATTTCGTACAAATCGATATGTGGGGTGGAAAAGGATATCGCACTTATGCCCCGCCTTATGTCATCTACCGCTATCCGCCATCGGATTAGTCATCACTGGAGCAATCACGTTCATCTCCTCCAGTAGCGGCGACGCGCCATGTCCCTTCCGCAGGCTGCAGCGTCACATGCACTTTGCAATATGGCGCGGGTGGAAATAGCTTCTTATCGGGGGGAGTGGGTAGATAAACGGTTAATCTGGCGGAATGGGCATCCACATAGATTGCTTTGCTATATGCGGTGGAAGCCCATTCAGGAAAATAATCACTGCCATGCAGGATAAAATCGCTATCAAGCACTTCATCCTCCAGTTTTGCCCGTCGTTCATAATCTTCTATGAAGGCCGCAAAGGAAGGCGTGAGCATAGTGTATAGTTTTTTTTCTTTTTCTTTGTAAGGCACTTCTCTGCGTGATCCCGGATGCAGATGGTAGATTCGCACCTCGCTATCGACATACCAACTGTAAAAACCAGTAATAAATTGTTCCAGATGCTTCGGATCACGGTCACAATCCGTTTCAGACGCGCACCGCACCGCTTCAGGCGACGTAACCAATGACGGTTCCCCATCCTCCGCAAAAGCGGAGAACGGGCAATGCATAATCAGTATAAGCGGCAGGCAACGTGACAGATGTTTCATTTAATACCTTCACATACTTCCTTTACCCATACAGTAACGCTCTTTTCCATTCTTCTTTCAAGCATAGTTTAAACATGACCTTTGGCATTTTATTAAAATTTTCCGGAACGATACAACGGCCAAGGCCATAGGCCATAGCTGGGGCAGTGATACTGTCGCGCACAACGATTTATTTACATTTTCAGAAGGCCATCCATGCGTCAAATCAATCAGGCAGGGCTTTCGCTCATCAAGTCCTTTGAGAGTTTCCGCGCGTCTGCGTATCTGGACGAAGGCGGCACCTGGACTATCGGCTATGGCCACACGGAGGGTGTTTCAGGTGATACGCCGCCGGTTACCGAAAAGCAGGCTGAGGCGCTCCTGCGGCAGGATCTGCAGGCGGCGGAAAGCAGCGTATGCCGTCTGGTTAAAGTGGAACTTAACGACAACCAGTACGCGGCACTTGTATCGCTCGTATACAACGCAGGCTCTGCTCCGCTGGTACGGATGCTGGGGATAAGGCTGAACGCGGGGGATTACGCAGGCGCTGCAGATGAATTTTTCCGCTGGCGTCTCGCAGGCGGCATCGTCAGCGATGGCCTCGTGCGCAGGCGCGAAGCCGAGCGTGCGTTGTTCATGACACCAGTCCTTACTTAGAATCCGTGGGGTGATCGACTTTTTCCAGCACATCGTGCATGTTAACGCCCAGCCTTTCCAGTGCCATCACCAGCATTTTATCCAGATGCTCCAGATGGTGGAGAATGATCTCCACTTCCTTTTCCGCCTTCACGTTGATCTCGTAATCATGTTCGGCCATGGCTTCGCCGTGGCGCGCCTGCACATTCTGCCCCACCATGATAAGTGGCATCAGGATCAGCTGGATCACGTTGGAAACAAACAACCAGATCACAAAGCCGGAATTCGGCGAATCGAAGCGGAGGCTTTCGGGGCCAAAACTGTTCCACAGCAGCCAGGTGACCGTCCACATGAATATGATCAGAAAGAACTCAACGGTGCCGACATGCTGCGTGATCCACAGGGCAAACCGGTCCAGCGGCCTTGTGCTTTCGCGGACATGTTTATGTACATTGCGCAGTTTTATGCGGTGTTTTCTGAGCTCACTTGGGAAATGCGGCTTAATCAGTTTCATCGTCATGGCCTTTCATAAGCGGCGGCATTGTTCTTATCGCCTTTAGCGCGTTCTTCCGTGCCGGTCAATTTCATTCCACCCATCACAACAAAGAGGACTTTATGGCAGAGAATTTCACTCCCGGAGAAACCATCAGTCTGAGTGCCGGAACCACAAGCGCGTCCGTATCATTCTCGCTGGTGCAATCGGCGATATATCCTGACTGCATGGTGACGAATGCAGGCATGCAGACGGCTTTTGTCACCTTCGGCTCAGGTGTCTCCACTCTGGCGGGTTTGCCGGGCCCCGGCGCGCTTAACGCGGTTCCTGTCTTAGGGGGAGAGACTGTGATCCTGCGCAAGGGCATGGGCAGCAGCACGTGCGCGGCCGTCACTGCCGCCAGTTCCACGACGCTTTATTTCACCGCCGGGCAAGGCAACTAAGGGAGGCTATCATGGGTATCAAGGCAGTCGACGAACGATCGCTCTTACAGCTGGGCGCGCAGGCAAGGCTTTCGCTTGTAGGCCAGCGCTGCGGGATGGCGAACGCCATTTACTCTGGCGGCATGGGGCAGAAATACACATCGTTACATATGCGGCATCTTTGCCCCAACGGCGCGGATGCGATTCAGCTTGTTTATCCCGGTTTTACCAACAATCCGTATGGCCAGGGCGAATCATCCTTGCCGGTCTCGATGTTCCAGGCACGTGTCAACGACCCTGTCACTATATCCGGCGGTTCGGGCTTTGCAGCGGGCGACACGTTCACGATGGCGGTAACCTCCGGCACCGGCATGGCGGCGGCAACGGCTATGGTGACTGCTGTTTCGTCCGGCGTGCCAGCGTCGGCAGTTGTCGTTGACGGAGGGTTATACAACACCATCCCTTCCACAACGCCTGCGAGCACCAGCGGCTCGGGCAGTGTAAGCGGCATGACGGCAACTTTTAACTGGCTTCCCGGCGTGGCTGGGCTGCATATCGGCATTGAGCCGGTATGGGGAACTCTGACCACGGTTATGGGCGGCAGTGGCGCGGTGGTGCCGGTCGGCAAAGGATTGAAGTATGACACTTCGCTCAATTACCATTTGCTCGTCCCTTGCGGCGATTTTCTTGTGACCGATCTGATTCCCGTGGATGTGCCGGTGGGCGGCGCGATCGGAATTCGCACCAGCATGGGCTGCACGACCCCTGTCTACGGGCGCACTATCATCACTTCCACGACTGCGCCCAATGCGCCCTCGGCTAATTATGAGTCCAACAACGGCGGTACGACGTTCAGCGACTTGTCCGTCTCCGGCAGTTTCAATGGCACGAATGCCTTCCCCGACGGCTATGAGCCTATCCTTATCTTAGGCATTCCCAAGCAGCAGAGTCCGACGGTGATTGCTGTCGGCGACAGCAGATGTTGGGAAAATTCGACGGGCGCAAATTCTATCACAATCGGAGGATACAGCACTGCGATTGATGTGGCTGATAATGACGGCAATTACAGCTGGTTTGAAAAGGCGCTGTCACTTACAACCAGCCACTGTTACTGGCCCTGGTCGAATCTTTCCATGCAGGGCGACCAGCTGGCACATTTCCTGTCGGCTAACTTCTCCTCCAGTTACATGGGCGGTATGGGGAGGCTGAAAGCTATCGGTATGGCAAAGCCGACTGCCGTTTATATGGGGCTTAACATCAATGATTTCGGTAACGGCGTCACGCTTGCCAACATGCAAAAGTATGAGCAGGAGATGATCGGGCTGCTGCGAGGGCTCGGCGTGAAGTATGTGTTCACGGACACTACCGATCCGGATACGACATCAACCGACAGCTGGGCGACGACAACGAATCAGACGCAGGCGTCCTGTTCCGGCAATATAATTGCGCGCAATGAGGCTCTGGCGGCCGGAACCTGGGCAGCGTATGATTTCTTCATCGATCAGCGTCCTAATTCGGAGTCTTCCATCAACTCCGGCCTGTGGGCGGTCAACGGCACGGCAGGTTGGGGGACAGGTGACGGCCTGCATGCATCGCCGCAAATTGTAACCCTGAAGGCAGCCACGGCGGCGGCGGCAATCGCAGCCAATATTTCATTATAGCCCATGCATATTCTGCGGCACATCCTCACCGGCAAGGACAATAAAACCTACGACATTGTGCGTGTAGGCATGCTGGTGGCATTTGTGATCGTATGTGCCCAGAGCATGTGGGGGCTTTGCCTCGCGGATGCCATCGATCTGGGAAAGCTGGGCGAAATGATGAAAAGCTTCTCCGTATCGGTGGCCAATATCCTGGGCTGGGGCAGCGTAGGTTGCGCCGCCAAAGCGCACACCGAGCCGTAAAGTCTACTATGCCTTGCTGCAAATGGCGATTTTCTGCGCTCCGCTGCTCACGTATTAAAACATACGCTCAAGCTGCGGTGCTCAAAAATCGCCATTTTCGCTTGCGGCCTAGCGACTTTCCACACAGATTCTTAGAGAGGTGTATGCTCGCGGTTATTTTTTCTTTCCTCAAAAGTCACTGGCAGACGACGCTCATTGTGTCGGCGGCGCTTTCGATCATGGCGACGATCTCGTTCCAGCATCTGGAGATACGACATCTTAAAAACGAGCTTTCGGAATGCCATGCCGAGGGCATCACGCTGGAGAACTCCAACAGGGCGTTGCTCGCTTCTGTTCAGAATCAGAACGCAGCCATAGCAGCATTGCAGGCGGCAGAGCAGGGCAGGCATGCCAGAGCGGCAAGTGCCCTGAAAGCAGCGCAGGCCCGCGCAGCCAATCGTGCGCTTGCAGCGCAGCGCATCAAGTCGTTGGATGTTTCAGGTGATGAATGCGCGACACTGCGCAAACTGGTGAATGATTATGTAGAAACTGTGCAGAAAGTAAAACGATGAAAATATCTGAATCTTGCGGAAGCAATGGTCATTCCCAAATTGTCATGCCAGCGGAAGCTGGCATCCAGTTTCTTTTCGCCGCTGCCGCGTCGCGCCGGATGGCCGCCTGCGCGGGCATGACAAAAATATTATTCTGTTTTTGTATTATTGTTTCTCTGAACGGGTGCGATCCGCGCACCGGGCCGATAGAGCCGTTTGAAGTGAAGGTGCCGGTGGCGGTTTCCTGCGCTCCTGAGGCGCTCCCGGCGCCGGACTGGAACGTGCCACAACTGCTGCCCAGTGCATCCGCTACCGATAAGCTCAAAGCTGCGCTTGCTGATCTTGAATTGAGCCATGGCTACGCAGAAGAACTGGAAGCAGAACTCGCCGCATGCGGGTAGAAATGCCGCACTTGATGCGGCATCTCATGCAATATTAAAAGACCCTGAAATAAATTCAGGGTTTATAAAAGCCCCTCCCATATCGGGAGGGGCTTTTTTTATTGTGCGGATTTTCTTAAAGCAACTACTCGGCGCCCGCAGCCTCGGCGGCAGCCGGTTCCCTGTTTTCATTGGCGGCGATTTCTTCCACGATATAACGCATCTCGGCGCGCTTTTTCAGACGGCGTGGACGCACGCAATGCGCGACTTCAACACGCAGGCTCATCAGCAGTACCGCCAGCTCGCGGCTGGTGACATGATGCGGATGCAGCGCTTCATAAATACCTTCGATCAGCATGTCACATTGTGTGGGCTTTCCCTGAACGCCCAGTATCACTTTAATTTCTGACAAAAGCGCGCTGTCGCCCAGCGGGCTGTCCTCTATGGCTTCAAGCTCGACCAGAGGGTCATGATTTGCAGGATAATTGTCATTCGCGGCAACAGATAATTCTATTCCTTCTTCGCGCAGAAAGCTTTTCAGGTTGTGTTCGATTTCGGATTTCATTCTCTCTATGAGTGAGACGCGCATAATGTGGATTCCAATCTATACATTTACAAATTGTTACGGGTTACAGCCATAGCCCTACCTGTGCCAGGGCCTTAAGCAATCTCATAAAAAGGTTAATAAATGGTTAAGTTGTATAAGCTTTGTATCACTCGCCTGATAATTTTTCCTTGGCGATTAGGCTATTACAGCTTCTTGTCATAAATATTTCTTATCATGTTAACCTATTTTTCTCTATAAATTAACTACTTGTCATATAAAATTCATACCGGAATCAGGATTAGGGTGATATGATGCGTGAAATAAAATAAATAAGAAGAATTGATTCGGGGAAAGCTATCCACCATGACGCTGACAGTGCATACGGACGCAGGGCGGATTTTTGCGAGTTTCTCCGACGGAGAAACCGAAATAAATCTTGAATCCGGCCACAAAATCATCAGCACGCTGCTGGAAGTGCTGCAGGAGAATTTCAAAAACGATACGCAATATGAGCGTCCATTGATGCCGCCGCAGGCGAATATCCTTTTCGTGCTGGACAAGGCATCCGCCCGGAGCATGGAAACTTATATGACCTCTAGGCTTAAAGAGGCTGGCGGATTTGCGGATGGCGAATTCCGGTTTACCTGTAAATCCGGCAGCGGAGAAATATTGCAGCGCCTGAGACTGGAGTTCATAGACGGCGTTAATGCCGATACTATGCACAGGCTGATTGTAGCGACAGACAGGCTGAAAAAAATGCTGCCCGTAGCCTGAGCCTGATCTGCAACAGAAAAATCTTTACCTATTATAAATAGAATAGTAGCTTACCTTCATAATTAAGAAGGGTGCTTATGAAACTGCGTAATTTATTGATGGCGGCTCTGATGGCTGGCCTGCTTGCTGCCTGTACCCTGCCGCATTCGGATTTAAAGAGCCCGTGCGCCGGTGATGATGGCAGTCCCTGCGGGCCCCGCCGCCCGGTCAACGACTGGTGGCTGAGCCAGGAAGGCTAATGCCGAACCCGTTTCGGCATCTCTGGCCATAAAGAGAGGGTCCCCGAAACAAGTTCGGGGCACTACTGTCCCTTCAATTCTTCAATCTGTTCTGCCGTGAGATTTTCACCGCGTGTGCCGGTAAGCATCAGTTCCAGCCGGGAAGCGTCGCGCGCATAGAGCCTTTCCCCCATTATCATGCCCAGTTGCGGAGGGATGTTGTTCTTAGCAAGCCCTACAACGGTGTGAGGTCCTTCACGATACATGCCGATGATGACACGTGCGCGATCGACAAATGTCTGCGAGCCGCGCAGGAGATCATAAATATCCTGCACATGTCTGGGCTTGGCGCCTTTTACAAGATGGTGCACCACGACCATCGCTGCGTTTTTACGGATGGCGAATTCTTCGATGGTCTCGAAGAACTGGCTTACTGCAGCAGCATCGTCTTCACCTCCGGTCAGGTACTTTCGTGCCGGGTCAATTACGACGAGCGGTACTTCCGGCAACTTTGCAAGGCGCTTCAGGAAAGCGCTTAAGGTAGTGCCTTCGCCCAAGTCGGGGCGAAGGAACATCAGGCGGGTGGAACGCCCTTCAGGGTCGAATATTCTGGCGCGCGTATGGAAAATAGCAGGGCCGTCCTCTCCTGAGAAGAAAATGCATAAGCCCTTGCACTGGTTGAGATCGAGTTCGGAGCCGAGCCATGTGGGCTTTGGCTCACCGCTGCGATAATCCGTGGCGGCCTTTACCGCAAGGTTATGTGCCAGCGAAGATTTTCCCACGCCCCCGGCGGCGACGATAAGGGTGACCGCCCCGCGCGGAATCCAGCCCTTTACAAGGAAATCAATGGACACAGTGGCATCTGTACTCAGATGCTTGGCTCCCGTGGCGTCGAAAAGTTCGATATCACGGGCGCAGAGATTATAGAATTTAAGATTATCCTCGACCTTCTCAGGAGCGATGCCGAATTTAAGATAGAGCGAATGGTGCCTGTCATAGGATTTCCAGCAGAAGCTCGCATCTTTTAATTTTGAGAGCGCAGCTTTCTGCGAAGAAATGATTTTCCCGAGATCCATTTCCTTTGGTACCATTTCAAAAAAGTCCGGATGCCTGAAGCCGCCATGCTTGCCAAGATATGTCAGGCCGGAAAGAAGATAAAAATTGCAGTATTCATCACTGGAGAAATTGGCCACATCAAACAGTTCGCGGCAGCCTTCCACCGCATGTCCGTCTTTGAGCGGCGGCAATATTTCCGAGGAAAAGCCGACCATCTTAAGCCCTGCCGCTTTTGTGTCGCCGCGCTCGACCACGCCGGTGAAGACGCCAAGATCATTGATGCGCTCGCGCTGGTGCGGCTGCATCATCTCTATGCCCAGCGCAAACCCTATGCTCCAGACTACGCCGCTGCCCAGGGGCTTATGATTCTTGTCATGCACGATAGGATTGAGCAGTAGTGTGGAGTTAGGGAGCATGCCCTCATTATAGTGCTTACCGATTTCCGTCAGCATTTTTTCGGTATCCTCAGGGCCGAACCAGAAGGTGAGCCCTGCCTCCTTGCTGCGCCAGGGATCCTGAGCGGGCAGGGTGTAAAGGCACATCTCACCTTTAAGCCCTACGGCGTGATGCGCGGCCCAGAGAACTGCCAGTTCATGGCGGATGCTATTTTGTACGGCTTGCGTGAACTGTTTCATGTATGAGTGCCTTGTGATGAGTGCCTTGTGATTTGTAAATAGCCTAAACTAGGCACTAGGCACAAGGCACCAGGCACAGTAAATTACTATTAGATGAAAAACAACCTTTGCACTATTTCCCCTCATCTGCCTTTCGCCGATACGCTGGCAGGGTGGGTGCTGGACAACTGGGGGCATGAGCCGCTGCTGCTTTCGCGCGCGCTGATATTGCTGCCGTCGCGCCGTGCGGCGTCGGGTCTGCGTGAGGCTTTTTTGCGGGCAGGCGCCGGCAGACCGCTATTGCTGCCGCGCATCGAGCCTTTGGGGGATGCTGATGAGGATGCGCTGATTGCCTCGCCTTTTGCCTCACTGCTGCCGTATGCGATGCCGGAGGATACCTTCGCCTTCCGGCGGCTGTTCCTGCTTGCGCGGCTGGTGCAGCGCCAGCGGGGATATCGCGTGGATCGTACGCTTGCTCTGGCCGCAAGGCTTGCAGAACTCCTGGATGAATGCGAGCGCGAAGAGGTTTCGCTCGACCAGATGATGCATATTGTCCCCGATGCTTTTGCCGTGCACTGGCAGGAGACGGTTGAATTTTTAAAGATACTTTCCCAACACTGGCCCAAGATTACAGAAGAGGAAAAGCTGATTAGCCCAGGCCATTACCGCGGCATGGTGCTTGGCGCGCTGGCGCAGCACTGGCAGGAGTCGCCCCCCCAAACTCCCGTCATCGCGGCGGGCACGACAGCGAGCATTCCCTCGACTGCGGCTCTGCTTGCGGCGATTTCCGGGTTGCCGCAGGGATTTATTGTATTGCCGGGGCTGGATATGCAGGCGGATGAGGCCTATTTCGAACACTTAAAAGAAAACCATCCGCAATGGGGAATGGCGCAGCTGTTAAAAAAGCTGGGTCGCGAGCGCGCGGATGTGCGTGTGATCGGTGAGGAGGCTAATGCACGCGTAAAGCTGATGAGCGAAGTCATGCGCCCGGCGGAAGTTTCGGATGCCTGGCGCAATGTGAAACCGGATGTGGAGGCGTTGCAGGGAATAAGATATATACCATGCGCCAGCGTGCAGGAAGAGGCGGGCGTCATTGCACTGATGTTGCGCGAGGCTCTGGAAACTGAGGGTAAGACGGCGGCGCTTGTCACGCACAATCGGGGACTTGCGCGGCGCGTTGCCGCGATCATGCAGCGCTTTGGCGTTACGATTGACGATTCGGCGGGTCTTGCGCTGAAAGAAACGCCACTCGCGGCTTTCCTGCGGCTTATTCTGGAGGCCGCCGAGAATGCGCTGGCGCCTTTGCCGCTGCTTAGCCTGCTCAAACACCCTCTTGCGACGGCTGGCATGGATCGCATTGAATGCTTAGAGGCTGCGCGGGAGCTTGAGGTGCTGGCGTTGCGTGGCTTGAATCTGGGCAATGGGTTGCAGGGCATGCGGCAGAAATTGCTGCACCGCAATACGCCGCCAAGAGTGCATGCGCTGCTTGATCATGTTGAGCATGCGTTTGCCCCGCTGCTTGCATTGCGTGAGGCACCCCTGAGTGAATTTTTGCAGGCGCACATCGCCTGCGCGGAAGCACTGGGTAGCCCTGCGATGTGGGACGGGCCGGAAGGCGATGCCATCACGCAGTTTCTTGAAGAAATGCGCGCCACCTGCAGGGTGGACGATATGAGCATTGATGCAGAATCCTATCCCGCTATTTTTGAAGAATTGCTGGAAGGCAGGGTCTTGCGCCCGCAATACGGCATGCACCCGCGCCTGAAAATTTTAAGCCCCATGGAAGCGCGCATGCAGTCTTTCGATCGCATGATCTTAAGCGGGCTTAATGAGGGAAGCTGGCCGCCGCAACCCCAAAGCGATCCATGGTTCAGCCGCCCGATGCGTGCAGAGCTGGGTTTGCCTGCGCATGAGCGCAGGGCAGGGCTTGCCGCGCACGATTTCTTCGTACTGGCCAGCGGTGCGGAAGTGATTCTCACGCGCGCAGGCAAGGAGGATGGCGTGCCCGCGCAGGCGTCGCGATGGCTCGTGAAGCTTCTGATGCTCGCGAGGCAACTTCCGGGTGTGGAAGAAGGTTGGGCCGGCTGGGCGGCCATGCTGGATGCGCCGCAGAACGTTACGCCTGCTCAATCGCCTGCGCCAAAGCCACCACTGGCTGCGCGCCCGCGCACAATTTCAGTGACGCAGGTTGAGACATGGTTACGCGATCCATACGCGTTTTATGCCAGGCAGATTTTGCAGCTGCGCAAGCTGAAGGATATAAGCCGTGAACCTGACACGTCGGATTTCGGCAATGCGGTGCATAAGGCGCTTGAGCGTTTTGTGAAGCTATACCCAGACAAGCTCCCGGCGCATGCCTTAAGCGAGCTTCTGCGTCTGGGGAGAGAGGCGTTTGCGGAACTCTTCGTCGCCAGTAGCCTGGAAGTGCTCTGGTGGCCGCGCTTTGCGCGCATCGCCGGATGGATCATCGCAGAAGAAGAAAAACGCCGCCCGGTACTCACGCGCGTCGCCAGCGAAGTCGAAAGTGCCCGCCGTTTTGGCGATGTACTGCTCACCGGCCGCGCCGATCGTATCGAGGAAAGAACGGATGGCGGTATTGCGATTATTGATTACAAAACAGGAGTTGTGCCGACGGAGCGGGATATTGAAAGCGGTCTTGCAAGCCAGCTCGTGCTGCTGGCGCTGATGGCGCGTGAAAGCAATAGCAGAACTCGTATGGATACGGTGGAGGAGAAGAGCGCCTGCAAGGCAGGCGTGATCGACGACCTCGCAGGGGAGATTTCGCGGAGCGGAATCGGGGGCGGCGCGCCCCCCATATATTTAGAATACTGGAAGCTGCTCGGCGGCGATGATGCGGGAGAGATCAAATCCCTGAAAGAAGCGAAGATTGAAAACTATATTGAAGCGGCAAGAGAAGGGTTGCTGCGTCTCATCGCCCGTAATAACGATCCGGATTTTCCGTATCGCTCAATACCTATTCCTTCGCGCGCAAACCGCTACAGCGATTATGATCATCTGGCGAGGGTGAAAGAGTGGGGTTAGACAACTTCATAAACTCTACTGCGTCGGGAAATCTGCTTGTCGCCAGCGTGCTCGAAACTCACGTACTTCTTTGTACGCTCAAGTTTCTGCGCGCGCTGGCTTCTCGCGCTTCCCTCGCCGCAGCGGGTTTCTGAAGTTGTCTAATGAAAGCGCAATGGCTAAATTGCGGCATCACTTGATATGAGAAGAAAAACCATTCTTGGCATTCCTGCCAGAGATTATCCCAAACCCCTGCCGCCAGAGCTGCCAGCAGCAATAGTTCTTTGAAAGAAGTTTGCTGTGCCGCCCCGTGAAGCATAAGTGACCATGGTTTGGTCAAGGTTGCCTAAAACACTAGGGATTTTGGAAGTAAGGCCTTTACTGCCGGTTCCGAGATTCACGCCAAGGCCCATAGCTATAGCAGCCAAAGCTCCTCCTGCTGGACGCTCATCGCCTGTACCTGCGGCAGTGACGCCAATAGCGCCCTGCTGCTGTGCCGAACCCGGCTGCATCCCGTTTGCAAAGTTTATTAGATCAATATTTGGTACTGCCATACTTATACTCTATCAGATTTGCGTTACAGAATGATGACGGAAACGCAGTTTTTTGGGTTATTTGTAACAATTAACACATTGATATATAATAATACATAAATCTGCTGATATGCTCGGCTACATGAAACCGGTCTTTTAGCGGCTGCGCGGGGGCGGATTATCATCCCCTGAATCCCTGCCGGTAAAAATCTTTTTCAGGCTGTCGCTTTTTGCAATAACCAGACCTGCGGCAAGGGCAATGCCAAAAACCGTGGCGATTTGAATTCTCGCGGCCGACTTTTGGTTTGGGGTCATGATTCTCCAGTAATCCCTGTGATTCCGCAGATTATGACCTTCAAAAACTTCTTTGACATTCTCGCGGTAGGCAATTTCGACTTTCTCAATCAGTTTTGATGTCCATCCCCTACGTGTCTCACCTGCACCGCTTGTCCACGCGGCCAGTTTTTTTTCATTGCGGCCACCGCGACCCTTTTGCAGTTCATCGAATGCGCCAGTTCCTGCGATATTTTTATAAGCCGCTCCGCGAACCTGAAGATTGTATTCCATTACACCGAGAGTAGTTGCTCCTACATAGGCAAATGCTTCGCCGACTCTTTGCGCTACATGCTTTCCGCGGGGTGTTGGCGCAGCTGGGGCAGGCAAGGATGATGCAGGAAGTTCAGGGGCAGGCTGCCTGTTACTTTCAGGTAATGACGCAGGCTGCATCCCGGCCGGAGGCAGGGCCGGGGCAGGCGGGGAGAGTGCAGGCGGTTCGGTGGCAGTTTCCATGTTTCTCTCAGGCGGCAGACAGAGTTACATTTTCATTGTACGCGGGTTGCTGCCTGAAAGAAAGTTACAGTTTTATGACAAAAACTCCGTTTTTGGAAAATAATGCACTGAAATATAACAATAACCATCTGGCCAGCGACATGGGGCGGAAAGCCTGATTCAGGGGCTGGTTTGCGCGGCTCTTTCAACCACCTTCATAGCACTCATAATAGTCATCAATGTATCCATACGGGCCCTTGCGGGTTTGATCGTCCGTATGAACCGCTACCAGGGTTTTGGTGCGTCTGACTTCTTTTTCCTGGCGTCGCGCCTTTTCTTTGTTGATGCCGGCGCCGATCAGCGCGCCGCATAAGCCTCCGACCGCCGCACCCGCTCCGGTGCCTGCAAGTATGGAGACAATATGCCCTGAGAAAAGTACGCCTGCCTCCGGGAAAACAATAATCCCGCTGCCTGTAAGTCCTGCGGCCAGAGCGCCCATAACCCCTCCAAATAATGCGCCTGCCGCTGCGCCTCTGGTAACCATCGCGCTTTCATTATCATTGTAGGCAGCCAGGACAGGGAGGCGGGTATTGCCGGAATCAATCAGGTGGATGTCTTCCCGTTTGAAGCCTACGTTGAGAAGCTGAGAGACTGCCTTCCTGGCGTCTATGGAATTATCAAAAGCTCTGGTGATGTCTGTCATAATATTTCTCCGTTAAAAAATAGAAAATAATTCACAGAAGGAATCTCTTAAGACCATTTTTATGAGGATTGGAATAAAGGAGATATTGTGCGTGTTTACGGAATTTATAATGAAGCCATAATTTTAGGTTGTTTGCGGTACCCTATGAGTTGGTCAAATCAGCGGCCAGGGTATCTGTAAACAACTGCTCATTGGTTGAAAATCCAGGCACATAGGCATAAGCATAGGCATTGAACAATTCCTGAATCGAAACCTGCGCAGGATTGATGCCTGCTGCTGTCAGCGCATTCTGGATTTCCGTAAAGGTCTGCGGTGTCAGAGGCTGGTTGGCAAACTGTTCCACAATAGTTGCCGCCTGTTGCTGCTGATATGGAGTCAGGATTTGCTGCTCCAGTACGCTATCAGTGGTAGTGGTATCTGTTATTCCTGCGCCTGCATTGACCCCATTGAGAATATTGAGTGCCGCCGGGCTTAAATCAAGCAGGTCGGAAGTCAGGAGAATATTATCATTTGCACCTGTTGTTGTGCTGGTCTGCCCAATATTGAGCAGATCGGTTTCCGCCTGAAGCTCCAGAAGCTGTTCATAGGCGGCATACGCACTTGTCCCGCTGGTGCTGCTTACATTAGCGGCATTGATATAATATGCAGGTGCAACCGGGTTTACTGCAATAGCCATAACCCCTCCCAAATCAGAATTTTCCAAGCCTGCACGGGCAATCCTTCAATGGATTGCCCGTCTACGGAGACAGCAGGGCGTGCCCGAGACTTACAGGTTAAAAAACCACGCTTAAGGCATATAATAACCCTACCTCAATCCTCATAGCTTTTCTGTCAGATATAGGAGGAAGGATATAAAATCGTTATAAAGGACGCGGGCTTCTTCAGGCCAGTGACGAGAACAGCTCTTCCAGCTGTTCGATTTTCACGGGCTTTACAAGGTGATAATCAAAGCCTGATTCTTTCGAGCGTTCACGGTATTCCGGCTGGCCCCAGCCAGACTGGGCAATTATGGTGGAGTGCCGCAGGGCCGGATCTGTGCGCAGTTTCCTGCATACGTCAAAGCCATTCATTCCGGGAAGACCAAGATCAAGCAGTACGACTTCCGGCAGGAATGACCTGGCAATAGTCAGTGCATCTTCTCCGTTATGGGCAACGCGCACCTCGTGGCCAAGAAGCTCCGCCATGTAGCCCAGCGTCTGGGCCAGCGCCTCGCTGTCATCTACTACCAGTATGCGCAGCCTGCGCGATGTTGAGTCTGCTTCCTGCATGCCCAGTGCCGGTGTAAGAACTTCCGTAATCTGCGGGGGCATAACTTGCGGTAACCGCACCACAAACTCGCTGCCCTGATTCATCCCCTTGCTCTGTACTTCTACACTGCCGTGATGCATTTCCACCAGTGTTTTAACCAGCGTCAGTCCGATACCCATTCCTCCCTGGGTTCGCTCCATGGAATTATCCACCTGTGTAAACAGCTCAAAGATTTTCGATAGCATGACCGTTGGAATCCCTATGCCCGTATCCCGCACATGTATCTGTGCGGTTTGCCCGTCCGTTTCTGCGGTCAGCCGGATTTTTCCGCCCGGCGGCGTATATTTGGCGGCATTCTGAAGCAGGTTGGCGAAGACCTGAGACAGGCGGACAGGGTCAGCGTCAAACCATACGGCACTTTCCGGCAAATGAATGGTAAGGCGGTGCATGCGCGCTTCCATCAGCGGTTTTACCGTTTCAAGCGCATTGTCGATTATCCGGGCAAGCTGGATTCGTTCCCTGCGTAATTCTATTTTGCCATTCGAAATGCGCGATACGTCCAGTAAATCATCCACCAGCCGCGTTATCTGCTGTAACTGGCGCGCCATAATCTCCAGCGCACCAGAGCGCTTTGCATCACCTGCATTAGGTGTCTGCATGATGTACAGCGCATTTTGCAGCGCTCCCAGCGGGTTGCGCAGCTCATGTGCCAGCAACGCAAGAAACTCATCCTTGCGGCGGTCCGCTTCCCGAAGCGCTTTATCTGTGCGCTTGCGTTCCGTAATATCGCGTATCACTTTGGATGCGCCGATAATGCGCCCCTGGGCCCCCAGAATAGGTGATATCGTTAAGGAAACATCGAGCTTGCGGCCATCGACCGTCATCCGCACCGTTTCGTAGTGCTCTATATGCTCTTTGTTCCGCAGCCGGTTTAATATATGGGTTTCTTCTTCATGCCGCTCGGGGGGGATAATAATTGTAATAGGCCTTCCGATGGCTTCGGCAGCAGTATGACCGAACATATGTTCGGCTCTCCTGTTCCAGGAGGTAATCACGCCATCCAGTGTTTCGCTGATGATGGCGTCTTCCGAGAATTCCACAATGGCGGCGAGCAATGCCCGTGCTTCGCTTGCCTGTTTGCGTTCCGTGATGGCCGTGCCAAGGAACAATCCCGTCGTGGTGACGACCGCCATGAAAATCTGCAGCAGCATCAGGCTTTGTTCGACTGAAGTTGCGGTAAAGGGTCCCAGGCCATGCAACGTGGCCCAGATCGCAATTGCTGAAGCCGTCATGCTCACAAAAGTCGTGCCATGCTGGCCAAAGCGCAGGGCAGCCCAGATGATGAAGGGAAAAACAACGTAAATGAAAGCGTCCCCGCGTATGCCGGCGGTTATCTGTCCGGTAAAAATACTTAAGCACGCTAACAGCAACAGTGTGGCGAGAATCAGAGCCTCTCTGATATTCGGCGCGGAGGGAAGGTTGAAGGGTCCGCTGCCCCATACCAGCAGCATGGGCGCTATAATCAGCGCGCCGCCCAGATCTCCCAGCCACCACAGCAGCCAGAGGTATCCGTAAGCTGTCCATGGTTGTACGCCTCCTATACACAGGCTCATTACGCCGATAGTAGCGCTGATTGCGGTGCTGACAAATGCGGATAAAAATACCAGTGCCAGAACGTCTTTAAGACGGCTGATGTGATTGTCGAACCCTGCCAGGCGATGCAGCATCCATACGCCCGACAGCGCCTCCAGCGTATTGCCGATGGCAATACCGCAGGCGGTTGCAACAGGTTCGTGGGCAGTGACATTGGCCAGAAATGCCCCTAGCGCAATGCCCGGCCAGACACGGTATCCCAGCAGCAGAACCGCTGCCAGTGATATGCCGGTCGGAGGCCATACGAGAGTCACCTGCTCAGCAGCAAATGCCATGGTGAAGCCAAGCTTTGATGTGCCGAAATACACCGTCGCCAGCGCCAGTATAATGGCCACAGTCATTGCCGGACTGCGATTATATGGATATGTCCTTTGCGTCTGCATATCCTTCATACATTGTTATGCTGTGTATGCCCTGACACCCGTTTCCCTTTGGGCGGCAGCCATTGCATGAGCGCGTTGCGTAGCGTGGTTTTGCGCAGGGGCTTGGTTATATAATCATTCATGCCGGACTCCAGGCATTTCTCGCGGTCGCCTTTCATGGCATTGGCGGTGAGTGCAATAATAGGGGTATCAGGTATCTCGCCCCGCTTTTTCATCTGGCGCAGGAGCGAGCTTGCTTCAAACCCGTCCATCTCGGGCATCTGGCAATCCATCAGAATGAGATCAAATGTCTGTTTTTTTACAGTCTCGATGGCTTCTTCGCCATTGCGCACTGCGGTAGGGCGGCAGCCAAAGTTTTCCAGCAGTTTGACACCCAGTTCGCGATTGGCGCGATGATCCTCCACCAGCATTATTTCCGCCCCTTCAAGGAAGGCGCTTTCGTTGCCATCTGTCTTGCTGATATTGCCTTTGCGGAAGACGGTAAGCGGCGTCAGCATGCTTAAATGCTTGCCGGATTGTCTGGCTTCGAAAATCATCACGAGTATATCCAGAAGCTGTGATGCCCGAACGGGCTTGGTGAGGTATGCATCGCATCCGGCGCTGGCGAAAATCTGGGCATAGCCTTTCTCGGCAAGCGCCGTCAGCATGATAACAGGCATATCCGGATAAAGTGTTTTAACCCGCGCAGTAAACGCCTCGCTTTCCATTTCCGGCAGCATATAATCGGTAATCAGCAGATCAAAGGGGCTTTGCGCTTCTTTTGCCCGGGCCAGCATCATAAGGGCGGTTGCAGCGTCCCCGGAACATACAGATGTTATTTCGGCGCTTGCAAGCTGTGCTGCCAGTATCGTCAGGCTCGGCTCGAGATCGTCCACGATTAAGGCTCTTTTCCCCTTCAGCAGTGAACGGTTCGGCATTGCTGGTATTGCTTGCGTTTCCACAGAGCGTTTAAACAGCATAGTGGCGCTGAACGTTGAACCTTTTCCCGGTACACTCTTTGCCACTACGTCGCCCTGCATCATCTGAGCAAGCTCCCTGCAAATGGACAGTCCCAGTCCTGTGCCGCCGAACTTGCGGGTGGTAGAGGCGTCCGCCTGCACAAATTTATCAAATATATTCTGAAGTTTATCTGCCGCAATGCCGATGCCGGTGTCATGCACGGAGAGTTGCATCTTAATGTAACCTGCAGGAACAGTGGTATCGTGTATTTCTTCCACGCTCACCAGTACATATCCTGCCTGGGTGAACTTAATGGCATTGGCCAACAGGTTAGACAGAATCTGCCGTATCCGCACAGGATCGCCCATCACGAAACGCGGTGCATTGGGTGCATAATGCAAAAGCAGTTCAAGCTGCTGTTCCTTTTCCCTCGCTTTGGGGGCAAAAAGCTCCACCGTTTCTTCGATAGTGGTCTGCAGGTCAAACGGAATAATATCCATTTCCAGCTTGCCGGATTCGATCTTGGAGAAATCCAGCATATCATTGATGAGCTCGATCAGCGTCTCTCCGGAACTAAGCACGGTACGTACAAATTTCTCCTGCTGGGAACTGAGCTCTGTTTCAAGCAGCAGTTCGGTCAGGCCGATCATGCTGCTGAGCGGCGTACGTATTTCATGGCTCATATTGGCGAGAAAGTCGCTTTTTGCACGGTTGGCTGATTCGGCATTTTCCTTCGCAACCTTTAATTCTTCATTGGTTTTACCCAGCTGCAACTCATTGCGGCGAATTTCTTCCGTCATTTCATTGAAAGCATCTGCCAGCTCGCCCAGTTCGTCCTCACCTATCTTGACCGCTTTAAGCGGCTGGTTGCGGTTGAGCGAAAAACGCCGCGAAAGGCTGGCAAGCTCGATGATAGGCTGTGAAATCCGGCGCTGAAAATAAAAGGAAGACAACCACACCAGCGTCACTATAAAAAAGACGATGCCCAGTTTATATTCCATCTGCCGGGTGAAACGCTCGTTCATATCGTCCAGGCTGCGTTCCAGGTAAATGCTGCCCAGCTTGTGATTATTGTGCATGATGCTGTGAGAGGTCTCCAGAGTGTTCCAGTGGGAAATATCTCCTGCAGGGCCTGCAAAAGGACATACGGCTTTCTGGCCACCTGCGGGTTTATCCTGTGAAATATAGGCGGCGAAAAACTCTCCGGTCTCGTTATAAAGGCACGCCATGCGAATAGTCGGGTTGGCCTGTAATGCCGACAGGTTCTCATTTGCGGTCTTTGGGTCCAGAAATTCCAGGGGCGCGCGCAACTGCAAGGCCAGCATTTCCGCCGTTGCAGAAAGGCCTTCTTTCAGCACTTTGCGTTCGCCGGTCCAGTTGAGAACGACCTCCAGGCTACTGGAAACTATCAGCGCGAGTGTGCAGATGCCGGCGATGATGACCAGCAATTTGACGCGGATGGGCAGGGAGTGAAAGGCGCCCATTCTTCTGGATGGACTGCTGTGCGGAGTTCCCCGTGTCATATCATTTCACTTTGCGCGCGAGATCAAGCAGACGCGAGCTTACCTGAAAGTCCGCCTGCTTAAGCTGGCTGTTGTCTATTTCAATGGCCATGCGCTCTCCTTCCGGAAGAAGCCCGATCATTCCGCCTTCGCTCACGAAATCCGGCCCGGTGGATACCAGCAGAACGCCGCTCTGTGCGGCAGTAAAACGCAATCTGGAAAGTTCCTTGTTACCCACATCACGGATGAAAAATATCTGGCATCCCGCCAGTGATGCATCGGTCCCTATCTGCCGGATATTGAGATCGCGTTCCTGCTGCTTCTTGTTATGTATGTATTCGAGATAGGGGTATATCGGATCGTGATCGGCAATGCAGATCGTTGCTTTTTTCATGTCTTCGGGCACCTGGTAACCGGGCCAGGTGATATAGTTAAGAAAGTTATAGAGAAAGGCCGCTTCTACTTTGTAGGTATGTTCATCGGCCTGCGCTGCCCCAGTCGTTGCACAGAACAAGACACATGTAAGACCCAGGGCTGCCGCCTTGTGTATCCATCTCACTCCGGCAGTATTTTTAGTATGCAGGGCCATGCAGGTAATTAAAATTTCCAGGATATCTGTGCCAGAGCGCTACGCGGAATCTGCGCCTGCGGCGTTGCAGGAAACTCGGCATGTTCATTATCGAGCAGGTTTCTGCCAATCAGGCTTGCCTCGATGCCCGGCACTATCTGCCATCCAACTCTGGTATCGTAACGGAAATAGGTTCCTGCGGGTGGCGTTATGGCGCTTACGTAGTAAAGCATGTTATCCCACTGCACCTTATCCGTGACATTCCAGTAAGAACGAACGGAGAACTGATGTTCCGGCGCCAGTCCTTCCGTTGACTGCAGGCTCGCAGTATTACTGGGAGGCTCTTCAAGAACCATCTTCAGAAAAGTGTAACTTCCCATCAGGCGCCAGTTGCTTGTAACGTTCCAGCTTGCCGCTTCTTCAGCGCCGAAAACATGGCCTGAACCCAGATTATTTACCTCATAAGGCACTACCTCCAGGCCGTTGCTCATAACGGGTGTTCCCGGCGGCCCCAAAGTCAGCAGATTATTGAAATCATTATAATAGGCCGTCGTGTCAAACGACAGATTACGAACCGGCTGGATACGATGACCGATTTCGTAGGCAATAAGATCTTCATCTTTCTGATCCGGATTGCCTTCAAGACGGAAGACAGTAGCCGGCGTTGTCGGCAGCACCTCTGCGGCCAGACTGACATCTTCTTCTATGCTGCTTGGCGTGCGCACCGCACGGGAGACCGCGGCCCAGACCATCTGAGTATCGGTGAGGTGCCAGGCGATCCGGCTACTCGGCTCGAACTCAAATCCGGTATAATCATTATATTCAAATTTGGAGCCAAGAGTAAGGAAAACCTTGTCCCGCACAATTGCATACTCATCCTGCGCGAACGTATTAAAAATATAATGAGTGGAAGACGGGTCATTGAAGCTCGCTTCAAAAGTTCCCAGGATGTCCTCATAGTAAAACCGGCTGCCCGCGCCCCAGATGAAATTATTGCGATCATCCAGCTTTATATTGTTCTGGAATTGTATATCCGCTGTGCTGACATGCTGGTCGGCAATGTCCTGCTGCAGCAGCGAATAATGATCGATATAGGCTTGCAGGCTTGTACTGGAATCGCTTGAAACCTGATGATTCCAGCGCGCCAGTATATTGCCCCCGTAGGAAGAATCATCAGGTGCCGTCGTTGCGGAGAAAGGACTGACCGGAATCGGCAGAGTCTGCTGGGTATTCTGCTGTCCCCCATACACATCGCCCTGCACGGTATAAGAATCCTGTCCGGAGGGAGTACTGTCAACGCGGAAACCTGAGCGGCCGCGATACCAGGAATCGTTATTATCATCATTATTCATATTCTGTGTGGGGCCATAATGGGAATACTGACCATAGACGCGGTAAAACGTATTATCGTCAGTTTTGCCACCCTGGCGGCCTTCCACGAAATTTTCAGCGGTGCCAACAGCGGCGGAAACATAATTGCCCTGCGTGTCTGCGGCGTTTTTGGTGATAATATTGATAATCCCGTCCACCGCGTTAGCGCCCCACAGGCTTGATCCGGGACCGCGGATGACTTCGATCCGCTCAATGTCAGGCAGGAATGTACTCTGATCATCCCAGTAAACGCCGGAATGAACGGGTGAGTAGATTGAGCGGCCGTCAATCATCACCAGCAGTTTATCGGACAACGCGTTATTAAAGCCGCGCGAGGCTATGGCCCATGTGTCAGAGGAGGTCTGCGCTACTTCCAGGCCCGGCACCATACGCAGCGCGTCCGGGATGGTAGTCGCCCCGCTGCGCTTAATGTCTTCCTGTGTGATGACGTAAACTGCCGCCGCCGTGTCGGTTAGTTTCTGGGTGCGCTTAGATGCGGAAGTGACTGTCAGATCGGAGATATCAAGGGAAAGGATCTTATCCATTTCGGAATCTGAGCTTGCGACCTGGGTTGCAGGTGCTAGCGGTTGTTCCTGTGCCTCTGCGTCCGTGACAGCCAACAGGACTGCCAGAGCGACCGGTAATGCGCATGCAAACTTCATGAGAAAGCTCCCCATATAGCCTCCAGTTTAGTGTGGAGGTGTATTCAGTCTCAATGGGAAATAAGTAAAATGACGTTTTTTATAAAAAATCTATAAGTATTTAAACTTTCTCTAAAAGAAACATTACTAAAACAAAAGTTTCTTTCTTCTGTTTTTTATAGACGCAATTAAAACAAATTAGATGCAAGTTTTAGCAAAAATTATAAATGGATGTGATCGGGCTGTTAATGTTAGTAAAATAAGCGACAGGAAAACTGCCGGCATATGATTATCATGCGATGCAGAGCAATCGCAACATTATGGAGAATTTATGCGGTTTGAGCCACAATACCGTAGATGCCCGGTGTATGTGAGGCGTTATAAAAATAAAGCTATGCGCTCTCTGACGGGAACGCGGTGGAAATGGGGGGCTGTGCGTATAAGTCAAAGAGAGACAAGCCATGCATGCCAACGCTATGCCCGATAAGATCGACAGCCCTCCGCCTTCCAGCTGGAACGCCAGTGCGTCTCTGGCTGCAGCACTGGAGCGTGCTAAAGAGGAGCTGGAAATTGTCAGCTATGTAACTTCGCATGATTTAAAAGCGCCTTTGCGCGCTATTCTTGCTGCCTGCGAGGACTTAAAGGGCTATTCCGGTATTGCTTCCGATAAAACGGCACAGGACGGTGTGCAAAGAATCACCCGTGAGGCCGATCGCCTGAAAACGCTTATGCAGGGGCTGCTTGATTATCTTAACCTGGAAACATTTGGCCCTGCACATTCAATGATCGATTGCAATGAGATCGTTGAAACCGCGCGCAGCATTTTAGTAGAAAAGATAATGACTGCTGGCGTTAAAATCACGCAGGATGATTTACCACAGGTATATGGTCATCGTGGACGGCTGAGCCGTCTCTTTGTCAATCTGATCGATAATGCGCTCAAATTTCATGGTCCCCTGCCTCTAATACATATCTCCGCACGCAGGGCAGGAGGTATGGCGGAGTTCTGCGTTGAAGACAATGGCATTGGCATTGATGAAGAGCATCATCAGATTGTTTTTGCCCTGTTCCAGCGTCTTCACACTTCTGAGGCCTATCCCGGCTACGGCATAGGGCTGGCTTTAAGCCGTAAAATTGTTGAATCGCATGGCGGAAAAATATGGATTGAGCCAGCTCCGGCAGGGGGGTGCCGTTTCCGTTTCACATTACCCGTTCTCAAACCCAGCACCTGAAAGTGAGGAGAAATTTATGCGGCCGCTCAGAAAAATTGCAGAATCAGCGCTCACTGAAAATATCACGGTGCTGCTCATAGAGGATTCCCTCGAAGACGGCGTAGGCATTACCAAAGCGGTTGTGGAAGGAGAGATGTTCTGTGATTTTAAAATCATACGGAAATATACCCTTGAAGGAGGGATGGATTATCTGAAAGCGGCAAAAGTGGATATGGTTATGCTGGATCTGGGCCTGCCCGATGCCAGAGGGCTCAAGGCAGTTGATGCTATTCATGCGACATTTCCTGAGTTG
>Ga0206844_10091_pt1 | contig 33527 bp, 22 predicted proteins | sample Alteio_BWOrgCont_22_FD_152907 | JGI IMG/M metagenome (GOLD analysis project Ga0206844, IMG submission 152907) | Enriched cells from forest soil in Barre Woods Harvard Forest LTER site, Petersham, Massachusetts, United States -... | ecosystem: Environmental > Terrestrial > Soil > Temperate forest >...
GCGGCCAGGATTGTTGAAAAAGTACGTGTGAACCCGGGTAATTATGTTGACAAAAAGAAGTTTGAGGTAAAAGAATACTCTGATTATGAATACGAAGCCGAACTGGAGCGCATCAGGCAACGGTTTGAGCCGCTCGTGAAAATATGCAAGGAGTATGGCACCGCCATGCGTATCGGCACAAACCACGGCTCCCTGTCAGACCGGATTATGAACCGTTATGGCGATACCCCAATGGGCATGGTAGAATCTGCCATGGAGTTTATCAGGATATGCGAAAGCCTGAACTATAAACAAATCGTACTTTCCATGAAGGCCTCCAACCCGCAGGTAATGGTTCAGGCGTACCGTTTGCTTGTTGCCAGGATGAATGATGAAGGGATGTATTATCCTTTGCATCTTGGTGTTACCGAGGCCGGGGAAGCGGAAGAAGGCAGGATCAAATCGGCAATGGGCATTGGGGCACTCCTCGAAGACGGACTGGGCGATACAGTCCGCGTTTCCCTTACCGAAGAACCTGAATATGAAATACCTGTGGCCAGGGATATTGTACAGCGGTATGAAAGAAGGGAAACCCCAATTCAACCAAAAGGAGATGCAAGCATTGTGGTCCCACAACCACCAACTTACCAACTTACCAACTTACCAACTCCCTTCTCCTACTCCAAGCGCCAGACCTTTGCTGTTGCCAATATCGGTGGGCACAATGTACCGAGGGTAATAGCCGATATGAGCGGCATAAACCCCATTGACCCATTCAGTCTCAGGGCCATCGGTTATGTATATGACCCTGTACCGGATAAATGGAACATGGGCGAACAGGGCGCTGATTATATCTATTTCGGTCAAAATAAACCAGGTTTTATGCTCCCTTCCGGCGCCAAGGGCATCTATGATTATGATGCGTGGCTATTGCTTGAAGACAAAACGAACAATTTCCCGCTTATTCAGGTTGACAAATTCCCAAAAGTTGCCGGGATCAGGTCAGCCACCCTCAATTTTGTGAGTTTAAGTGCAGAAGACATTACCAAGGATAGTATCAATAGAGCTTTTTCTGACGACAAAACCGTTGTCCTATGCCTTTCTACGATAGCCGAAAACAAGCTCCAAACCCTTAGAAAAACATTTTTCACGTTTCAAAATGCAGGGATTAATAACCCGGTTGTTATATTTTCCGGTTATGAAAAGTATAACAAAGAAGCGTTTCTGCTTCAAAGCGCAGCAGATATGGGCGGCCTGCTTATAGAAGGGTTCGGGGACGGGGTTTTTGCGTATTGCCATGTAGAAAAGGATGAAAACAGCCTTGTAGCGGCGCGTTTTATTAACGAAACTCTTTTCTATATCCTTCAGGCCAGCCGGACCCGTATTTCCAAAACAGAGTATATTTCGTGTCCCTCTTGTGGCCGTACATTGTTTGATTTACAGGAAACTACTGCGCTGATACGCGCCAGGACAGATCACCTGAAAGGGGTAAAAATAGCCATTATGGGCTGTATCGTGAACGGCCCGGGCGAAATGGCCGATGCCGACTACGGATATGTGGGAACCGGACCGGGAAAAATCACCTTATACCGCGGAAAAGAGGTCGTAAAACGCAATATTCCGGGTGAAAACGCCCTTGAAGAACTGATAAAGCTGGTAAAAGATGACGGGCATTGGATTGATAATGAAGATGTAAACATATTTTAACATAGCTAAAGCCTATGATACTTTAACATAAATGTTTTTTGGGTTGTTATGTAAGATTATATTTTTTGACTTAACTTTGTACCCTAACTATTAATAATTTCAAATCTATTTCACTATGAGAAAAATAATACTCACCCTGTTGTTATCCGGTTTCGGATTGTATGCAATGGGACAACAAAGCGGACTGATTTCGAATCAAATTCCGCTGATGAAACTCAATAAGGTAACTGGCGCACCACAAGGACACCCGATAGGAAAGACAAACTCCGGCAGCCCGATAACCCAATGGTATGATATCTTAGACGAGGCATTAGGCAACGGGTCAGAAACTTATAATACATACGCTTTTGATATTTTTTCTGATTCAACTGCAAAGATCCTTTACAACACGAATGGGGTTTTATCGTCATCCTATTGTACCCTTCAGGACGTAGGCGAAATATTCGACCCACAGTTTCAGAGCTACAACAATCCCGTTTCATTATATACTACCTACACCATAGATTCTGTGGCGCTTGCATATTTATATGATTATGTGCCTGAAAAAGACACTGTTGCACCGCTCAGCCAAAACCCAGACGGGCTGGTACATGATACCCTGATATTCCAGTTCTATACCATTAAAACAGGGGGGGTAGATACAGGGGCTTATGCTCCACCAAATACGCAAACCTATGCCACTGCTCAGTATAATTATAAAACAAACCTCGGGCTCGCAACTACAGGACAGACCGTCAGATATATATTGGGGGCGAAAGATTCAGTAACTGTTGTGCCACAGGGTACGAACCAGCCTTTTATAGCTGTAAAGGTTGTTAACAACAACGGTACACCCGGTATATCTGTTAGCGACGATACAAGGCCGAAATATGGCTATAACAGGGATCTTTTTGCCTACACTGTCAGCTATCGTCCGGGCTTTAAGTGGAAGGTTGGGGATACCATTGATCAGAATGGCACATCAACGCCGATTGCCCATCCCCACAGCCATTTCAGGATATTCGAAGCCCAAAACACAGCCAAGGATATGCCTGCCAATATATACGAAATGGGTTTGCAGATTTCATCTTATTCCCTTGATGTTTCAAATGGTGTTACGGATACTATTCGTGGAGGCCAGCGCTATGGCAAGGATACGAAAGGTTGGCCAGGTTTATATGTCCCAGGTACTGCCTGGATATCCTATGATGAAGTAAATTATTCCCAGTTCCATCTTAATTCAACCAATGATGCCGCTATAAACTATACTGTTGGCGATCCTGCAGGATATATCCTCGGTAATGTATATCCAAATCCTGCCAGCGGCACGGCAAAACTGGATTTTGCCCTCGGCAATCCAGAACAGGTGAAAATTACTTTGTACGATATGCTTGGCCACCAGATAGCCGTTGTTGCTGACGGTCAATATACTTCAGGAATGCACACCATTTCTTTCGATACCGATAACCTGAAAGAAGGGGTTTACCTGTACAGCATTAATGCCGGCAGTTTCTCAAAAACACTTAAATTCACGGTTGCACATAATTAACCGTTAAAATCAATACACAAAAAAGGCTGTTCCAATTCGGGACGGCCTTTTTTGTTTTAGAAATCAGGGGTCAGGCATGAGGGAGTCCCTGAACTCATATAAAAATCAATAAGAAGCCGTGAATTTACACGCTTTCTCTACATTGTTTCTGTTTCTTGAAGCAGAGTAAAGTCAAGGTTGTATCATTCAGAAAGACCTGGATACATTTCCATTGAAAAGCGTGAAAACCTTATTGGTAAAACAATCGAAATATGCAAAATTGTCAATAGTCTCATTAAATCAATGTCTGGGAAAATCCGGTTCCTGCCCCCTGTGCCTTCCCTACCAACTTACTTCTCCCTTATCCAAAAATGCCGCAATGCCTTTTTTGCAGTCTTCGTGCATACGTACCCTGGCGTTGAGTTCTGCGGCATAGTTCATCGCGTCAAAAGGGCGGAAAGTCTGTATTTCGGCGATCATGGCGCGCGTAACGGCGATTGAGTTTGCAGAGGTTTCGTTTGCGATTTTTTCTGCGTAGGCCATGACATAGCTGTCAATCTTATCAGGCTCTATGATCTCGTTTACAATGCCTATTTTTTGCATGTGCTCAGCGGAAAACAATCTTCCTGTCAGGAGCATTTCCCTTGCTTTTGCCTCGCCTACTTTGCGCAGCAGAAAATACATGACAATGGCAGGCACAAACCCAATTTTTACTTCGGTATAGCCGAACATGGCATCAGGTACGCTGAAGGCCATGTCGCATACCGTTACCAGTCCGCTTCCCCCCGCAATGGCATGGCCTTCCACCTGTGCGATTACAAGTTTTTTCTGAAGGTATATGAATTTAAATAGGTTTTTAAGCTGGGTTGAATCTTCCATATTGGCCTCCAGGCTATTACTTTGCAGTTGTTGAAGGTATTCAAGGTCAGCCCCGGCGCTGAACACTTTGCCTATGGCTTTCAGGATAATGACCCGCACTTCAGGGTCTTTGTCCGCTTCCAGGAATGCAACGGTAAGTTCCTGGACAAACAAACTGTTCAGCGCATTTCGTTTATCGAAACGGTTGAGAATGATTTCGAATACTTTGCCGTTTTTTCGGGTTAATACAAATTCCATAAGATCGTTTTTACTGATGACTAAATTGGTATGTTAAAATAACTGTCTTTCTGTAAGTTGATGAACGGGATGCTGTTCTCTATACATTCGGTTTCCCAGTCCCTTATTTGTCCTGATACCCCTATAACGCTTTTGAACCTGAATTTCTTGTACAGGTCAGCAAGCCTTACCCTGGGATTGTTGTACAGCACCAGTGCATCAATGCCTACAGGGTTTCCCCGGCTTAGAAGTGGTTTTATATGGGTCTCAGAATTGATCATCAATATCCTTTTATTATAAAACCCAATGAGCGGGCCGCACTCCATCAGGTTTGCATCGCTAAAATTAGTTTTTATTTCAGAATTCAAACAAACAATATTTCCGGGGCTGATAAAGTTCTGCCAGGCATTGCCGTTTATATGGTATTTCAAAAGTTGTTTGTCACGGATAAAACCGGTGTCAGAAACAACAAATAACCTGTTCCTGTCTTTCAGGGTGATCACCGTATGGTGCGGTGAAACTGTCATAATATTCAATTCATTGGTCTTTAGTGAATTATAAATGTTTATATCCCTTGCTAAAATGAAACATAAACCGAACGCCAATCCTGCCCCAAGCAGTTTTTTGCTCCTGTAAATAATACTGAAAAGCACAAGGATTATAAACAGGTATAAAAGAAACACTCCTAACCCGTTCAGGTATAATCCCTGCAAGGTAGCGCCTGGCAATTGATTGATAAAGCGCGCGATGACATTCATGACATAGATACAGCCATACAGCAGGCCGGAAAAAATATGATGAAGCCAGGACAACGGAACCATCCTTACGAAAACAAAGGCAATGCCTGCAACCAATACCACAAATGAAGCCGGTATCACAATAAGGTTGGCAGGCAGAAAGTACAAGGAGAGCTGGTTGAAGTAAAATATGGATATAGGCAATGTAATGATCTGTGCGGCAAGGCTTGCCGCCGCAAGTTCCCATATATACCTGGGCAGTTTGTGGTTCGGGTCCCACCAGGCGGCTATCCGTGGCTGCAGCCATACAATACCGGTGAGCGCAATAAAGGACAGTTGACAGGATGCCTGCATAACCACGAACGGGTCTATGAGCAAAAGGACCAGGGCCGAGCCGCATATCGAATTATATATATTGGCGCGCCTGCCGATATTCATGCCTATGAAAACGATGGAAAACATGATCACGCTACGGGCAATGGGTGCTGAAAAACCGGTGAGAAATGCATAGCACCAGATAATGGCCAGGATCAAAACCAGCTTCATATATTTGCCATAGGGCAGCTTTTTCAAAAATGAAAATATCCAGCTTAGCCCGATAAGAATGATGCCAATATGAAGTCCGCTCACCGATAAAATATGAACGGTTCCGGTTCCGGCATAATCGTTCATCACATCATTGGGCACGTCGCTCTCGTCGCCAATAACAAGCGCCTCAGCGATGCCTCTTTGCTCCGGGTCGGGCAGGGCATTTGCAAGTTCGGTTTTTAAGCGGGTGTTTATGGCATAAACGGATGCCCAGAATGGATTGCCCTCATTATTCCCGGTCCATGCCCATTCCCCTTTTTTCAGGTATGCCGAATGATATATTCCCTTGTAAGACATATAGCTGTGGTAGTCAAATTCCCCGGGGTTCAGGGGAGGTTTCAATGAGGAAACCTTGTTCCTGATAAGTAACTGGTCTCCATACTGAGGCAGTTTTGTTCCGCCGTCTTTTTCAAAATACACAACTATTTTCCCGCTTGCGTTCTTCATAGCTGTTTCAGGGCCAGTGGCGATAATTTTTGCAGTTGTCTTTGCAAACGTTCCTTTGTCCTGGAGCGGATCGGTGATTTGAACGAGGATATTGTCTTGTTGCTGCAATGAATTGGCAAAGAAATCAGGTCTTTGGTAGGTATGCAGCCAGACATTTATAAGCCCCGCAGCAATTATGGCACAAAACAATGCCAGCCCGCCCATCCATCTCAGACTATACTTTTTTTCGGTTGATGACCCTGCATGTTGAAGTATCCGGTAATACATAAAGTGGAAACCCATAGAGCCGGCCGCCACCAATAACAACGCTGCCCCAATGTATGGAATGATCACCGAACTTGTCGAAGCGGACAGAGAGATGGCAATAAAACTACCGGCCAGGAACGGCACCAATACCCAAAACAGGGGCGCGCTTTTCAGGGTATTTAATTTCATTTCCTGTGTTTATCTGGCGGCTTGTGGTTTTATAATTTTTTAATCTTCCAATTATAAGTGTATATAGATCATTTTGTGGTGCAATATACCTGCTTCCTCAAATTCATATCCGGCAATTTCAAACCCGAATTTGCGATAGAACGGGATGACCTGGTTTTGGGCATGGAGATATACTGGTTTGTTTCCCGGGTCGCCGATATTTTCGAGGGTATAAAGCAGCAGGGCGCTTCCTATGCCTTTGCCCCTTTGATTAGCCATTACAGCAAAACGTTCCAATTTGATGCCTTTATCGGTATTCCTCCAGCGGGCGGCCCCAACAGGTAAACTTCCATCGAAGGCCACAAAATGTCTGCTTGTTTTTTCAAACTCGTCATACTCAATATCAGGATCAACATTTTGTTCTTCAACAAATACCCTCTGGCGAATGGCAAAGGCCATTCTTAGCATTTCATCACTGTTTACAAGATGTACGCGTATCATTTTTTTGGCCTTTTTAATTCAAAGACGGCATACAAAGTAAGGGAATAGTATCATAATTTGCAATAAATAAGCATTTTTTAAGAAAAGCTCGAATTTGAAAGCGTAAGATTTATCGAATTTTGTAATGGTTTTTGCAAAATGTCACCGTATCTTTGCCTTAACAACTATACTAAAAGATTTTTTTCATAGGCAGTTGTAGTTTTGATATTTTGGCAATGGGAGAGGGCGAAACACTTGGTTTTGCCCTTTTCTTGTTTATAGGCCATGGTTCAATTGACCAACAAAGCCGTCATTGTCCTCACCATACGCTCTCCTGCCACATTTTTACGTCCTGCTTATATTCCCATCTGCGGTGTTTATCGTAACCTCGTTCAGCCGCTGCCATATCTCATGCCATTGGGGCCATTCTTCCCTACGGATTCGGATTGTGTGGTCAATATAATTGAGGTAAATTGTATCACGCTCAATGGTGGCATTGGCATAAGCAATGGGATAAAATTTCAGGTTCTGCTTGTAAGCGATATCATAAGCGCTCCTGAGGTAAAAATGATTTTCGTTAAACCCTATTTCAAGATAACTGGCGCGGGCGTTTACATTGCCAAAGAAATTGCTGAGCAGGCCAAGGATAATACCCCCGATAATGCCATACCACAACAACTGTAAATGCCATGCCATCAAGTATATTATCATACAGCAGTAGAGGGCCAAAAGTATGAGCAAGGGCTGCAACGCATATTCCTGCAACATACCAAAAGTATTGAACGATGAGGAGTGGTTTTTGTGATGGTAAGCAAACATTTGGGAAAGATAAAACAAAAGTTGACATAAAGTATTTCTAATTTAGCAGCGAATTTGAAAGACGCTGCATGACAAATAAAACAGATAACGAAAACCTGATCAATTATAATGGCGACCTTATATCCGCCAATGTCCCTGTTTTTGCCGTTGATAACCGGGCTTTTAGATACGGCGACGGGCTTTTTGAAAGCATCCGCATTATAGATGGTGCGCTCCCATTGTTCCATCTTCATTACCCAAGACTGGTGCATGCCTGTGAAATGCTCAAGCTTCAATTGGACAAAAAATTCAATGCCACATACTTTAAGACCCAGATATTGAAAGCTGCCAAAGCCAAAGGGCTTGAGGAGAACTCAAGGGCCAGGCTAAGTATCTTTCGCACTGCCGGGGGCTACTATCTGCCTAAAAGCTCAAAGGCGGAATTTATTATAGAAATCAGACCCCTTACTGAAAACGGGTTTGAGCTCAACCAAAGGGGGTTTAAGATAGATTTATATGCTGACATTGAAAAACCGGTGAGCAAGTTGTCCTCATTTAAGACGTGTAACGCACTTATATATGTTTTGGCATCATTATACCGAAAAGAACACGGGCTTGACGACTGTATGCTCATCAACTGGAAAAGCAGGATTATTGAATCCATTGATTCCAATATATTTATAGTAAAAAACGGTATTGTGCATACTCCTCCTTTGGCCGAGGGGTGCGTAGCCGGGGTGATGCGTGATTACGTACTGCATTTACTTGAAAAACTAAATATTGAATTTGCCGAATCGCCTCTTTCACTGGAAGAAATATTTACTGCAGATGAGATGTTCCTGACCAATGCCATACATGGTTTGAAATGGGTGGGAGAATATAAAAGTAAAAAATATGAATTGAAGCTGGCCAAAACCATAAGTGAAGCATTGAACAAAGACCTGCTCAAAAAGTGGTAATTGGGCGCCTCATCCGCGACCTTCTTCCTGTGAGGAAGGGTATCGGTACATTTTGTCAACTATTAACATAATTTAACTGGTATTATCGAGGGGCTTTAATAGCTTTGCGAATTGATTTGATTAAGGGATAGGGGTTAGTCATACTTTTTAATTGCATGGAAACCAGGGACGACGCCTTACTCAAATTGATTGCTTATTATTTTCAAAACAATTAAATTTAAGATGAGAGAAAAGAAAATCAGGTTGGTTGCGGCCGTTGCCTTGTCATTGGCGGGGATTTTTTTACTTAGCTTTTGTAAAAACAAAGCCGGCAATGCAAACGGGGTAAAGGCATCCCAGAACTTTTTCGAGTTTGCCAATGGGGACTGGATCAAAAACAATCCTGTGCCGCCAACAGAAAGTGTCTGGGGAAGTTTTAACATTCTCCGTGATAAAAACAGAAAACTGCTTCATAGGATACTTGATAGCGCGGCTGCCTTGCAGAATCCTGTGAAGGGAAGCACGGCACAACTGATCGGCGATTTTTATGCGAGCGGTATGGATTCCGCGGGTATAGAAAAGCTCGGTGTCAAACCATTACAGCCTATGCTTGATAAGATTGGCAATATTAAAGATGCCAAAGATGTACTTGATGTCATTGCCAATCTACAGCGCAATGGGATATTCCCTCTGTTTGGCATTATGGTTGACCAGGATGCCCGTAAAAGCGACGAATATGCCTTATATGCCAGTCAGGGTGGGTTAGGCCTCCCCAATAAGGCATATTATCTCAAAAAAGACGGGAAATCTGATACTGTCCGCCAGGAATATATTGCCCATGTATCCAAAATGTTCCAGTTGATGGGTGAACCTGCCGCCCAGGCAGATAAGGATGCCAACACCGTCATGAAATTTGAGACCGAACTTGCAGATGCCTCCATGAGCCCTGTGGAGTTAAGGGACCCGATAGCCACCTACAATAAATACACGATGGCACAGGTAATGGAAATGACGCCGGCCATGGATTGGAAAAGCTATTTAGCTAGCGCCACTATTCCTGAAGTCCCTACGATGATAATAAGCCAGCCTAAATTTTTCAAGAAGGTAAACGACGACCTGAAATCGGTTTCCATGGATGATTGGAAAGTTTACCTGCGCTGGCATCTGATACATAATACGGCAAGGTTTCTCAGCAGCGACTTTGTGAATGAGAGTTTTAACTTTTACAGTATGAAACTGAACGGGGTCAAGGTCATTGAACCTCGCTGGAAAAGGATTCAAAGCATGACTGATATGGCCCTTGGCGATGCGCTTGGACAGGAGTATGTAAAAGTTGCCTTTAGCGCTGAAGCAAAGAAAAAAGTGGTGGAAATGATCCATAACCTGGTTGCAGCATTAAGGGAACGCATCAATGGCCTTGATTGGATGAGCGCAACTACAAAAGTGGCCGCAAACGAGAAATTGAATACCCTCATGGTCAAGATCGGGTATCCCGATAAATGGAAAAGTTATGCAGGCCTCAATATTGACCGGAATTCTTATGTGGTAAACGTGATGCGTTCCGATTCTTTTGAATACCAAAGAAATATACACAAACTTGGCAAACCTGTTGATCGCACTGAATGGGGAATGACGCCGCCTACCATCAATGCATATTACAACCCATCGCTAAATGAAATCGTTTTCCCTGCCGGTATTTTACAGCCTCCATTCTATGATCCAAATGCTGACGACGCTGTAAACTATGGCGGTATTGGTGCAGTAATCGGTCACGAACTTACCCATGGTTTTGATGATCAGGGACGTTTGTATGATGCCAAAGGAGACTTGAAAAACTGGTGGACCAAAGAGGATTCTGCCAACTTTATGAAACGTGCACAGGTAATTGTACACCAGTTTAACCATTATTCTGTGGACGGACTCCATATCAATGGGGAGCTTACTGAGGGTGAAAACCTTGCCGACCTTGGGGGCTTGACTATTGCCTACGTGGCCTTTAAAAAAGCTGAAGAAGGCAAGCCAGACCCAGGATTGATTGACGGATATACGCCAGACCAGCGTTTCTTCCTCGGCTGGGCCTATGTTTGGCGTTCAAACGAACGCCCGGAGGCGTTAAGACAACAGATACTCACCAACCCACACTCACCAAGTCTTTTCAGGGTAAACGGGCCATTGTCTAATAATGAAGCGTTTTATAAGGCGTTCAATGTGCAGCCCGGGGACTCCATGATGGCTCCAGACAGCCTTCGTGCCAAAATATGGTAAGTTTATTGAAGTGAACATAGTTTTAGTTTTATTTAAAAACAGGCGGTCCGAAAGGCCGCCTGTTAGTATTATTTCAGAACCCTGCCAATTTTAAACCATTAAAAAACAAAAGTGTACCCTAAAGCTGCCATCACAGGCCAGTATATGGTATTTGAGATAGGGCCATACGTCATATTCTGGCCGGAACCTAAAGAAAATCCAATAGAGGTATGAAAAAAAGAATGTTTGCCCACTTTTTTATTAAAGCTAATACCAGGTTCTACTAAAATTGCGTAGGTTGTACTATGGTATGTATTGTCATCAAGAATCAAAGTTGCAGGTGGTGGCGGAGTTGTGGAATTCTGATTTGGGGTACCCGGCTTGGAAGTTGAAAGGATTTCCCGATAATAAAAACCGCGTGGAAAAGTACTGCCAACCCTGATCCCAAAACCAATTATGCCGCCCTTCCAATTTGTCCTCGAAATATCCATCTGGAAGCAAGCCCTTGTATATGAGCCATGCAGTATGTCTTCTTCAGTTGCGTTTCCTTCTCCGAATAGGATGTCGTATTTGGAGTCTGCATCAGCTCGTCCATATCCGTATTCTAAAAGTACCTCTAAATTAAGGTTGTCTTCGATTGCATGATAATAACCTGCTCCTCCGTCGAATGAATATTGATTCTGACCAATAGCAGTGAGTCCATTGGCCAACAAAAGAAAATTACTATCAATAGTATATGATGCCTCCCCACTAAAACCACCAATTCCAAAATAAAGACCCGTTTTCAAAATTTTGGCATCCCGGGCCAGGGGCATATTCAGTTCATTTGGGGTATATAACATCGGAGCGCAGCTACTTAATAAACCGGCGAATAAAAAATAAAACGGAACAATAAACAATTGATTTCTCATTGCTTACACCGATTAACAAAGGGATACGCAATATCAAAGATAGAAATTTTTTCTTATCTTAAATCAAAAAATCAGCCATTTTTGTGTCTCTGTAAAGTCTATCGGGATTCATGTACTAACTTTTTATAAAACAAATAATACTATCTTTTCTCACACTTTTGAACCCGGCAGGGAAATTGCGGGTATTCTATCCTATATAAAGCACTTCATGGTTTTAAATAGGGTCTGCTATGCCTTTGTGGTTTTGTCAATATGTTGCTCGTTATCTGCATATTCACAAAAAGATTCCTCCTTTCATTTCGGTGGCAAGATTGGTGTCATACCATCTGATATAACAACCATTAACAAGGATTTCGCCGCAAATCTTAGCGAAAGTGTACGGTTTCAAACAATATCCAGCCCAAATGGAAGTGTTGGGACACATATCGCTGATTTTTCCGGGTTCAGGGATTTTCTGGACAAGAAATTCCCGCTTGTTTACCAAGAACTTACTAAAGAACTGATTGATTCTTTCAGCCTTTTATATACCTGGAAAGGCCAGAACCCTAAACTTGAACCCGTACTGCTTATAGCGCATCAGGATGTGGTACCTATAGATACGGGTACTGCAAAGCTTTGGATAGAATCCCCGTTCAGCGGCACAATAAAGGATGGCTATGTCTGGGGTAGAGGCTCTATGGATGATAAGGTTAGCGTACTGGGAATCCTGGAGGCTATAGAAGCCCTGCTCAAAAAGGGATATAAACCTCAGAGGAGCATATATATTGCATTCGGCCATGATGAAGAGTGTTCAGGGACCGGGGCTGCCGCCATGAGTGCACTTCTAAAATCAAGAGGATTGCATTTCCAGTATATCCTTGACGAAGGGGGAGGTATCGTTGATGATGTCATTCCTTATGTACGTCAGCCTATTGCACTGGTTGGAATTGCTGAAAAAGGGTACCTCACCCTCCAATTGGATGTAAAGGAAGCCGGCGGCCATTCTTCAATGCCATTGGATGAAGGTGTTGTTGGCATTTTGGGCAAGGCAATCTATCGTTTGGAAGACCATCCCTTTCATACCCGGATTACTACGCCTGTGCGTCAGATGTTCAGGCAACTGGGTCGCTATATGCCAGGGATTAACGGTTTTATTGCCATGCACCCCGATTTCTTTTCCGGTATCTTAAGGAAACAATTGAGCGCATATCCTATAACCAATTCACTTATACAAACTACGATTGCGCCAACTATGATGTCATCAGGCGTACAGGAAAACATGATGCCTGCCAGTGCGAAGATGACGATCAACTTCAGGATATTGCCGGGGGAAACAGTTCAATCTGTTATGGCCAGGGTAAAATGGATCATTCACGACAAAAGAATTGCCATATCCGTTTTAGAAGAAGCCTGGAACCCTTCAAAACTGGCATCTATAAAATCAAAAAGCTATAAAGTCCTCAGGCATTCCATCGAGGAAGTTTTCCCTAAAACAGGGGTAGCGCCTACGCTTAATGTTAGTATCTCAGATTCGAGGAATTACTCAAAACTAAGCAATAATATCCTGCATTTTGTCCCAATTGTCATGAAACAAGGCGATTCTGATCGCATACATGGGGTTAACGAACGCCTTTCGGTATCAAATTATAAGAACTGTATCATATTTTATTATCATTTCATTGTAAATTCAGACCTCGAATTGTAGGTGTGGGTAAAATATTGATTGCTATCCAAAGCTTACTCCTAATTCCCCATCACCAAAATATATGGAAAACCGTCTTCGGTTACCTGCACCTGGCAACGCAATTGATATAAATCATAAATCAAATCCGGAGTAATGATTTCTGCGGGTGTCCCGGAGGCAATAAGGCGGCCTTCTTTCAAAACAAAAATTTTGTCGGCATACAAGGCTGCGAGGTTAATATCATGAAGCACGGCCATTACCACATCACCCGAGCGGGATATTTCTTTTGCGGTTTTTAAAAAGCCGTGCTGATAGTTCAGGTCGAGAAAAGATACCGGCTCGTCGAGCAATAAATATCTGAAGCCTTCTGAATTTTTATGCCAGAGCTGTGCCAAAACCCGTGCAAAATGTACCCTTTGGCGTTCACCGCCAGACAGCGTGAGGTAACTCCTTTCACGAAAAGGATGCAAATGAAATTGAGTCATCACCGCCTTTACTACTTCGTGGTCGTGCGCGGTTGGTTTGTTTTTGAAATGGGGATAGCGGCCCATCATAATCACTTCCCATACCGAAAGGGGGAAATTCAGTTCCGAATGTTGGGTGAGTACCCCTCTGTATGTCGCAGCCTCATAGCCATTTGCCTTTGTAATTTGGGTATCCCCATAAAAAACCTTGCCTGCTGCCGGGGCCATTTCGCCGGATGCGATTTTCAAGAGGGTTGATTTCCCGGAACCGTTTGGCCCGATAACGACACTCATTTCACCCGGCATGAATGATGCTGAAATACCGCTGAGTATTTCAGCACGATCAATTGTAAAGTTAATGTCTTGTAAATCAAGCATAAAACCCACCTCCTGTATTGGATTTTGCCTGCCTGATAAGCATGGTAATGAAAACCGGTGCGCCAACCAGGGCTGTAAGGATGCCAATGGGCAGCTCTGCCGGTGCGATAATGGTACGTGCCACTACATCAGCCAATATCATCATACTCGCCCCCAAAAGGCTGCAACCGATTATTAGATAGCGGTTGTCCGCACTTTTTACCATGCGCAATACATGCGGTACCACCAATCCTACAAAACCAATGACCCCAACCATGGATGTGGCCACGGCCACCATTAGCGTATTCACAATGATTACCCTGCGTTTCAACCTGTCGGTATTCACACCAAGCGCCTGTGCCTCAGATTCTCCCAAAAGCAATGCATTCAGTCCTTTGGCATAAAACAAAGCCCACAAGATGGAAACAATGGCGGAACCAAAAACGATAAAAAAAGATGTCCAGTCAGCCCCGGTAAAGGTACCAAGGCTCCAGAAAGTAATGGAGCGGGCCTGTGGGTCCCGTGCGATATAAGACAGAAAGCCGGTGCCACCGGATGCGAGGGCATTTACAGCCACACCAATAAGGATCATGGTGGCCACTGTGATTTTTCCCCGTACCGATGCAAGGTTATAGGCAATCAATGTGGTACAAAGCCCACCTGCAAAGGCACATACTGGCAACATTACTGTGGCGATGGTAGTATTATTGAGAGAATGAAACTGGCTGCCGAAAACAAAAACCAGTGCCGCCCCCAGTGCCGCCCCTGACGATGTGCCCACGAGGCCCGGCTCTACAATAGGGTTCCTGAAAAGCGCCTGCATCAATGCACCAGATACTGAAAGCGATGCGCCCACAACGGCACACAAAAGGATTCTTGGCACCCGTATCTGGAGAAAAACACCCCTGGTTACTGTATCAATGGGTTTGTGGGCGAGGCCAAAAACATCCCATAGATAAGCCCTCATATCGCCAAAACCTATTGAAACTGCCCCCACCCGTATGGCAAGTAATACACTGCCAATGAGCAGGATTGTGAGCAGCAGGTATATAGTTGCGAACGAAAGACTTTTGCCTTTTTTCATATTTCAAAGGTCAGGCCAATTTTTAGAATAACAGGTTCATTTGTCATAAAAAGGCTTAACCGCAAAGGACACAAGGGTATCGCAGAGAACGCAAAGTCTTTTCTTTGTGACCTTTGTGCTCTTTGCCTGAGATTCCTAATTCTTTACTTCTTATGTATCAGGTCCATGACCTTCATTACCGTTTCGCCTGTTTCAGGTGTGAAATACATAATATCATGTTCTGTAAGGCGATAGATACAGTTGTTGATACCTGCTGGTGTAAGTGCAATTCCGGGAAGTTTTTTGAAATTCTCCACAGAGCCTTGTTCGTCAAAACCTACATCCGTTGCCAGTATTACATCAGGTTGCGCCTTGGCAATAATTTCAGCGCTCAGCGGCCCCATGCCTTTGTCTATGTCTATCGCGTTTTTACCGCCGGCAAGTTCTATAATCTTGCCTGAAGTACCACCTTTGCCCACAACCAGGTAGCGGTTGCTTTGCTCGCCAAAGTGTACTACAATTACGCGAGGGGTATCGGTGTATTGTTTTCTTTTTTCCGCCGCAGCCGCAAAGTCTTTGTCCATTTTGGCACACAATGAATCAGCCTGTTTGCCGGCATTAAAAAGGTCGCCTAATTGATGGATAAGTTTTTTGGTGTCGTCAATGGTTTTTGCCTCCGGAAATTCTTTGATGGGTATGCCTACTTTTTTCAGTTGGTCCATGGCTGCCTGTGGCGCCACATTTCCATCATGGATAACGAGGGTCGGTTTCAGGGATATGATCCCTTCCGCATTTAGCAGGCGATGGTACCCTACTTTGGGCAGTTTTTTTGCCTCCGGGGGATAAACACTCGTAAGATCGGTACCAACCAGGTGGCTTTGTTGCCCGAGGGCATATACCAGTTCGGTAAGTTGTTTGCTTACGCACACAATACGGGAAGGGTCCAGGGTGCCGCTATTTGCGTTGTTACTGTTTTTGCAGGAAAAAATCCCTGCGCAGGCAATGATCAGAATGTAGGTTGATATTTTTTTCATAAAAGTAATTTGTTAAAAAGTCCGGGCAGCTGCCCACCCGGACTTATCAATGAAAAGAAAATTAAAACCTGTATTTCAATGAGATGCCGCCATAAAAAGTGGCTTTGTATGGCGCAGGTAATATGTAACCATCACCACCGCCGTTTTTGATATATGGATCCGTTCCCTGGCCCAGTTCCTGTATGTTATCACCCACAAAAATGAAATTGTAGTATGTAGCGCTCAACAGGTTATCGCCTCCTGCAAATACATCCAATACAAAGTGTTTGCCGAGGTCTTTTTTGTAGCCAATCCTTGCTCCCAGCAAACCATACGCACTCATATAGTGATAGTTGTCAAAGGTTACAGGTGCCCTGTCCACATAACGGTATGTTGCGTTCAGGTAAAACCCCATTTTGGTTGCCAGGTCGAGTCCCACGTTAAACACGATTGGTGAAACCTCTGCCACTTTTTTGTTCGAATAATTGGCCGTCATGCTGTCTCCTCCTGAATGAGATGCCGTGTATGTTTCAAAGTTCACATAAGTGAAGTCAGAATAGGTAAAACTCACCCATGGACGAACGAGGCTAAGGAATGCATCTTTATCATTCACAATGGCATAGCCTGCATAAAGTTCGGCGCCCAGGTTGCGTTGTTCGCCAACATTGGTATAATAAGAAATATCATCGGCTGTTTCTTCCGTGAGCCTGTTGGTTACATCCATATCAAAGAGAGCCAACTGATAGCTGAATTGCCTGGTACCACCGAGGGTGCCTTTGGTTCCGATTTCATATTGAACTGCCGTTTCCGGTTTCAATGAAGCATCCACCTGACCGGCGCTGTTTGTCATTTCGCTCACTGTTGGAGGCGCATAGCCCATGCCATAACTGGCATAAACAGACATATTGTTGTTGATGATTTTTGTGAGACATGCGCTTGGCGTGAAAACAGGGGCAAATGTGTTGGACAATGTCGGTTCGTTGAGGTAGATAGAATCGTTTTTGCCATGCAACAGATTTTGTGTCCCGAAGGTGACAAAATTTAAACTTCCCCCAACCGTTAATGACCAACGAGATGGCAGGGTGAAAGCCCACTGTGTGAAGATAGCTGAAGTAATGGCGTAGTTCTGCACATCAGAAGGGTTATCATGTGGGCTGCTTTGCGTAAACGGTGGTGATACAAATGGAAGGATGAAATTTCCTTGCGCATTTTGGTCAGACCGCTGCGCAGAAGCGCCAAGCGTACCGTCAACGGAAAGTGCATCTGTACGCGATACAAAATTCAGCGCCAGACGGCCACCAAGGTTTGTATTCAGGTCTTTATCAAAGCCATGGGCAAAGAACTGGTTCAGCGTGGAACCAGAACCAAACACCGTCGCCTGAAAATTAAACTTGTCGCTGAAATCGTAGCGGTCTGTAACGCCTGCCCTAAAACTTTCAATTTCTACATGTGAATTGTTATCAACATAGTCCGGGTCGCTTACAGCTTGTCTGCCATAAAATGCCGCGCTATCAATTTCTCCTGCAAGGTCTTCATAAGAATGGCTGTAAGAAAAATAGGTGGAAATGGTCTGTTTTGGACTGGCATAATAGTTTGAAGCCAGGCTTACATAATCTTTTTTAGAACCGTCATTTGGCCTGAACCCGTTATAAGTCTGATGGCCGTAATTGATCCAGAAATCAGATTTGCCATCAGATGTGGCAATACTGGTATTGGTACGCAAAAGGCCATAGCTTCCTGCTATAAGTTGTTCGTTGATACTGGTTTCGTTTGGGGCCGGGCGTGGGGTATATAAGTTCACCGCCCCGGCAATATAACTTCCATATAAAGGCGAAGGTCCTTTTTGAATGTCAACCTTGCCAAGGGTTGAGAAATCAATATCATCCATGATGGTAAGGCCCGTGGCATCTGTTACAGGGATATTGTCTATGTACAACTGGTATCCAAGGCCGTTAAAGTTTTCACCATCCGTCCTGCCATTGTCCGCACTAGGATAATAACCTCTGATGATAATGTGCTGCCCGCCCCATGGAGACCGCGATTGCATGTCAACGCCCGGAACGGTATTAAGGGCATCCTGAAGGTTAAGCCCAGATGCACGGTTAAGGTCGGCAGAATTGAGGGTAGTCACCGATTGGGAATGTTGTACCCCTTGTACCTGTACCTCGTTCATCATAGAGCCTGAAGGCTGGAGCAGAACATTGTAAGAAGCCTGACCGTTGCCGACATAAACAGATTGAAGGGCATAGCCAATAAGTTCAATGCGAATGGAATCAAATTTGGTATCAGAACCTATCCTGAAGATACCATTATCATCGGTATAAGTGGATTTTGCAGTGCCGGGAATAGATACAACGGCACTCACAACGGGATCTTTTGTTTTAGAATCCTGTACTGTTCCCTTCACAACATATTGTTGCGCATTGGCAGTATAACCGCCCAATAAAAATAAGCCAAAGAATATAATATATATATAGAACCTTTTCATAATTAAGTAATTAAATGATTTTTGTTTAAAAAGACAAATGTAGTCTGCAAAATGCCAACTATCGTTTCGCATTGTTGCAAACAATAATAACGTGACAAATATGCAATCGAAAAAAGGTTAAGCCCGGCGGGGAGGCGGGGTGTCTATCTGATGAAAACCACTGAAAGGGACAAGTTGATTTTCTGTTCGAAAAGCGGGATGAGCCAGAACGAAAGATTTAAGGATTATCTTTTTGTTGCTTAAATAATTGGTTCTTTGTTCGTTTTTGACAAGTGTTTGGGTGTTTTGTACCTGTATTTGTTTGCCCTTGCTTTTTATTTGTTCGTCCATGTTCAGGTTTTGGGTCAGTTTGGTTTCTGCCTGGTCGTTAAGGCAATAGCAATACAGCGTATCATCTGTGATTTCCATTCGGGCCACGTCGTACATTTCCCCGTTCAATGAAAATTCGCCCTCCCTCGCTTCATGGCACAATGCCTCGTTTGAAGTAGGTATATTGATGGAAGTAAGTATGTTAAATGGTAATTTTAGTTTTATTTTTACTTCGGATTCATACTTTGCCTGCTCCAGTTTTATAAGCATAAAAACGAAATAGCCAACCCCGTTGAACAGGAAGACAATGGCAATTGACAGACTGAGAAACCGTCGTAATCTCATGGGGCAAAATTATCAAAAAATAACAATCAAAGGGCTTTTTTAAGAACTCATTGGTTTCTTTTCGCGGATGCTATTTTAAGTCTTTCTTTCCAGGGACAATTACCCTTTACAAAAGACATACCTTCAAAACACCAAAAGCCCTTTTGCATGCTCTGGAGCCCATAAATCAGGAGGCCTTTTTATGAATCTCTAAAAGAATAATTTAATCGGGCATCTTGTAAGGTCTTCAGTTGACAGGTCAGGGATTTGGGTCAGGCAAGTCCAACCCCTATATATACTATCAATCAAACAGGTATATTTGCATAATATTTTGGAATTTGGAGCTGCTCAATATCATTTCATTTATTGTCTTTATCATCAGTCTTTTTTGCCTGTTGCATACTTATATCCTTTTTCCGTTGATACTTGATATTTTATCCAATAAAAAGGTAGCCAACCACATTATTTATACGGAACAGGCAAATGACTTGCCCACCGTTTCTATCCTTCTGGCCGTATATAATGAGGAAAAAGTCATTGAAGCAAAAATATTGTCAACATTCAAAACACTCTATCCCCTCAATAAAGTTGAATTTCTCATAGGGTCAGATGCTTCTACGGACGCTACGAATGAGATAATTAACAGGTTTGCCGGGCAATTTCCAGCTATAAAACTGGTTGAATTTGAAGGCCGGACGGGGAAATCGGCCATCATTAATAAACTTGCGGAACAGGCTGCGAATGAAATTTTTATACTCACTGATGCCAATGTTTTTTTTAAGGAAAACACCGTTTATCAATTGGTTAAGCATTACAAAAACACTGAAATTGCCCTTGTAGGGGGCAATATCCAGAATATGCGTTTCAAAAAAGATGGGATATCGTTCCAGGAAAAAATCTATCTCAGCCGCGAAAACAAGATAAAATACCAGGAGGGCCTGTTGTGGGGGGCCATGATCGGCGCTTTCGGAGGATGTTATTCCGTTCGCAGCAATTATTTTTCACCGGTGCCACGAAACTTTTTCATGGATGATTTTTACATTACCATGCATGTGCTGGAAGCTGGAGGCAAAACCATTAACGAACTTGACGCCCTTTGCTATGAGGATGTATCGAACAAAATAAGTGAAGAGTTCCGGCGGAAAGTGCGCATTTCCATAGGCAATTTCCAGAATTTCGGGCGGTACATTAAGCTTCTGTGGCCGCCGCTGAGCGGACGGGCTTTTGCGTTCTTCTCTCATAAAGTATTACGTTGGATAGGGCCTTTTTTGTTGATATTGCTTTTAATTTCGAGTGCCGTGCTCGGAATCCAAACTTTTTTCTTCGGGCTGTTGTTTGCTGGCCAGGTATTGCTCATGCTTGCACCAATAGCAGATGCAATTTTGAAAAAAGTAAACATACACGTTTTTTTGCTGCGGTTTGTCAGTCATTTTTATTTGATGAACCTTGCCTTGATGATCGGATTTTTTAAATATATAAAAGGAGTACAATCTAATGTCTGGAAGCCAACACAACGATACCAATAATAAGATTTTCAATACGATAAAAGAAGCCATTGAGGACATCAAAAATGGAAAACTTGTTATTGTGGTTGATGATGAAGATCGTGAAAACGAGGGCGATTTTGTGACGGCCGCTCATAATGCGACCCCTGAGATTATCAATTTTATGTCAAAATTCGGCAGGGGGTTAATCTGCGCGCCAATTGTTGAGGAACGCTGCGACCAGTTGGGATTGGACCTCATGGTTGACGATAATACTTCTTCCCACGAAACGCCTTTTACCATTAGTATTGACCTGAAAGGGCACGGTTGCACAACAGGGATATCGGCTCAGGACAGGTCTAAAACTGTTCTGGCCTTAATAGATCCGGAAACAAAACCTGAAGATTTTGGCAGGCCTGGGCACATATTTCCTTTAAGGGCTAAAACCGGGGGTGTTTTGCGTCGGGCCGGCCATACAGAAGCTACAATTGACCTTGCAAGATTGGCAGGTTTTGAACCCGTAGGAATATGTGTTGAAATCATGAACGATGATGGCACCATGGCCAGGGTCCCCGACCTTATTGAAATTGCGAAACAATTTGACCTGAAACTGATAACCATAAAAGACCTGATAGAGTACCGCATGGCCCAGGAATCCCTTATTGAAAGGATGATAGAAGTGGATATGCCCACAGAATGGGGGCACTTTATTATGAGGGCGTATAGACAAATAACCACAGGGGAGATTCACCTGGCCATGATAAAGGGCGAATGGGAAGAAAACGAACCCATTTTGGTGCGGGTACACTCTTCATGTGTTACGGGCGATATTTTCGGCTCATGCCGTTGTGATTGCGGGCGCCAGTTGCATGATGCGATGACCATGGTAGAGCGCGAAGGCAAAGGCGTTGTGTTGTATATGAAACAGGAAGGACGGGGAATTGGGTTGCTGAACAAACTAAAAGCCTATAAACTCCAGGAGCAGGGCATGGATACCGTTGAGGCGAACATCAATCTTGGTTTTCCAAGCGACTCAAGGGATTATGGCGTTGGCGCACAAATATTAAGAGACCTTGGCATCACCCGCATGCGCCTCATTACCAATAATCCCGCCAAGCGCAGCGCCATACAGGGCTATGGCCTTGAAATAACCGAAAAAGTACCCTTGATAACCCCGGTGAACAAGTATAATAAAAAGTATATGGATACCAAAAGGGATAAAATGGGCCATGAGTTGTAACGAAACCCTTGTCATTTCGACAGTAAGGGAAATCTGCTGAAGGACTGATAAAACATGTTGGTTTTCTAAATTTTTAGATAGTTCATATCAGCTTTCTCCTACCTTCAAAATGACAAAAACGTCCGCAATGCCCACCGGAATAAAGAAATTCTTATCCGCTCCGCTGTTTTCAGATATTCGTTTCTGGATCATTCTCTATTTTCTGATTCGTTTGTTTCACATTACCCAGCCGCCTCTGGAAATCGCGCACAACTGGCGTCAATCCACCGGACTAATGGTATCCCGGAATTTTTACGAGATTGATGCCAATATATTTTATCCAAGGGTAGATATGGCAGGTGAAAAAACGGGAATAACCGGCACTGAATTTCCTCTGTTTAATTATCTCATTTACCTGGTTGCAAAAGTATTTGGCTGGGATGACTGGTATGGAAGGCTCATCAATTTAATTGTTTCATCCATAGGTATTTACTGGTTTTTTAAAATCCTCGATAAATCCTTCAATTCCCGGGTTGCTTTTTATTCCTCATTCATCCTTTTGAATTCATTATGGTTCGCCTATTCCCGAAAAACCATGCCTGATACTTTTAGCCTTGCCCTTGTACTTGGAGGCCTGTATTATGGACTTCAATATTTGTCCCGGGGCAAGCGATGGCGGCTCTTTTTGTTCGCAGTTTTCAGTTTCTGTGGTATTATGAGTAAAATACCGGCTGGATACATTCTTGCCGTTCTTATTTTACCTTTCCTGGATGGGAAGGTTCCTGTCAGCCGCAAATTATTAATGGCCCTTTCCTTTGGTTTTATTTCAATTCCCGTGGTTTGGTGGTATTTTATATGGGTGCCCTATCTGGTAACGCACTATGAATTCTGGCATTACTATATGGGAACAACTTTTGTAAATGGTGCTCATGAAATAGCAACTCATTTAGATCAGGCAATTGAGAAATTTTATTTCGCCGCTTTAAATTACATCGGGTCCGCCCTGTTTATCGCGGGTCTTGTATCTGCTGTTTACAAACGGGAAAAACTTCTTTTGGCCGTATTTTGCCTTTGCTTTGGCGCTTTTGTTATTTTCATTCTCAAAGCAGGCTTTGCGTTTTACCACCACAATTATTACATCATACCATTTGTTCCTGTTATGGCTTTGTTTGCAGGTTATATGCTTAGCGAGGTCAAAAGCCCTGCATTGAGTAAAATCCTTGCGTTTGCTTTAGCATGTGAGGTGATTCTTAACGCCCTTCCGGAATTCAGGGTCAACACCGACCAGAGATATAAGCTCACCCTGGAACCTCTTGTGGCAAGATACACAAGTCCCGGAGATCTCATAGCCATAAATTGTGGTTCAAACCCTCAGCAGATTTATCTTGCTCACAGAAAAGGATGGAACCTTGAAGACAGCAGCCAGGTAACGGCGCCATATATCAATAAACTAAGGGATAAAGGATGTAAAATGCTCATAATCAATAAACACGAACCTTATTCGCCTGTTCTTCCCTACGTAATAATAGCCGAAAACAACGATTTCGTTTTCTACAAACTATAAGTTGAGTGCCTTAAAAAATTGCATTTGTTTAAAGTGTTCACGGGTTAGTCCCAGAATACCTGTGGTACATTTTCGCACAAATAACCTGGGGCTACGATCAGTGAAAAGTTTGTTACTGGATTTTCCACCCTGTTCATTCTTGGCGAGAGATCGTGCGGTCAGGCCACACGTTGAAATGTTAAAAAAATGTTAATTTCCCCCGGATTAAAAAAAATGTCGAACTTTACCACGATTTGCAGCAATGATGGATAATGCCCTGTCATGGCTGTAAAGACAGGGCAAAGATTTTTTTTGAAATAATTTGAGAAGTTTTGTTGCGTTTTCAAAAAAATGTTGTATCTTTGATATTACCAAGATATACAACCTGCTGTCTAATGAATAGAAAATTCGCTTTTCTGCTCTTTCTGCTCTCCCTGGTCATAGGGTTGGTTACCAATGTAAAGGCAGATCACATGGTTGGGTCTGACATTTACTGGACATGTCAGGGTGGGGATACTTTTACCATAACCATCGTGGATTACAGGGACTGTAATGGTATTGCATTTCAAAACAGCCCATTTGTTCTGACTCCTGTCGGCAATTGCCCGGATGTGTATTCTGATACAACAGTTAACGGAGCCAGTTCGGGGGGAAATGATATTACCCCTGTTTGCAACAGGAGCTGTGACCGGTGTCCCTCTGATGCCAGTTGCTCTTTTCCTTATGGTATTCAGCAATATTTTATTACCGCGACAGTGGTTTTGCCAACGGGTTGTTGTGATTACCAGATATCCTGGACACAATGTTGCCGCAGTGCAGGAATAACCACCGGCGCCACCTGGGCCGATTATTATATTACGTCCCAAATGAGCAGGTGTACTTTTGGGTATTGCGATAATTCCCCGTATTTTACAGATCCTCCCGTGGCAATTTATTGTACCAATCAATGTATTACGTATAATCCGGGTGCGAATGACATTGACAGAAGCCCTTCTTCAGGAGCTCCTGATTCTTTGTCCTATGCATTTACCCCGCCATTGACCGCTTCAGGATCAAATACCCCCTGGACCGGTGATTATTCCTATCTGAAGCCTCTCGATTATGATGGGTTCCCAAGTTCAGGCGGCACATGGGATCCGCCACAGGTCTGCAAGGGTTTTCACCTGGATTCCACTACAGGCGATATTGAGTTTAAGGCTGTAAAAGCTGATGTTACGGTCATTTCCCTTGATGTAAGTGAGTGGCGAAAAGATTCTTTGGGCGTTTACGTGAAAATAGGTGAAATAAGGCGTGACATGCAGATCATTATTGTTGACTGTCCAGCCGATATACCGCCCATTATCCCGGGCATAAACGGTGGCAATTCTTATTCAGAGCAAATCTGCGCTGACCAACAGACATGTTTTAATGTGCTGTCATTCAGCCTTGTACCGGCTGATACAGTTAAATTGTCATGGAACAACCCCGGAACAATGAACGGGGCCACATTTACTGTTGTGCCCGATGGGAAAAAATGGCCGACTGCGGTATTTTGCTGGTTCCCCACAGATAAAGATGTGAGGTCATATCCATATACATTTGTGGCCACTGCAAAAGACAATGCATGTCCGATTCCTGGTTTTAATTCCAGGGCGTTCAATATTTATGTCATCGCTGCTCCATCGGCAATATATCAGGCCACAGTAGGGAAGTGTGGGCTTGTGACCTTCGAGGCGAGTCCGGCGCCCACTTCGGCAACAGCCATAGTTGAATATTTATGGGTCGGCCAGGGAGCGGCCGGTTATGGGCCCCTGTATATACTGGGCCGCACGGGCAGCTATAAATACACAAGAGGAGGTACGTATTATTACACTTTGGTTGTGAAGGGTCCGAACGGTTGCACCCGAACTTACTCAGATAGTGTAACCATAGCGAACTTCCCTGCGATAAGTCTCCCCAGAGACACAGCGGTCTGCGCCAACTCTCCAACCATTACCGTGAAGGCCACTCTTTTAAATGCCTTTCAGCCCTATAGTGTCTGGTGGAACTTTAAGGGGGCCAATGGCGATTCCCTTACTACAGGGACCATCACAGAAAAAATCACCCATGATACAGTATTCCGTGTAAATATTTTAGATGAAGGTTGCACCAATTACGATTCGATGAAAGTAACTGTGAAGCCCTTGCCCAAGCCCAACCTGGGGCCAGACCAGCGTGGCTGCTGGGGACATTCCATTATGCTGTCATCAGGTTTGAAGCCTACGCCGGCAGTGGTAAAATGGACATGGATATTGGGAGCGGATACTATAAAGAACCAGTACCGGGGCGACACAATCTTCGCAGTGGATTCGGGGATGTATGTGGTATCGGTACAGGATTCCATCGGCTGCGCTTGTACAGATACTGCCAATGTGTTTTTTAACCCACTTGTAAGGGCAAACCGCGTTGATAGTACCGTTTGCTTAAATTCTACGGTAACACTAAGGGCCGGTATCGGTGGGTCAGGAGCCTCCTATTTGTGGGTAAATCAGGAGCACGGCAACATTGTAAGCACTGCGCCGACATTCACATTTACGGCTTCGGCCACAAGTGGTGGCTATGGGGTTCAGGCTGATCTTGAGATTGTGATAAAACAAAGCCAACACGGGATTACCTGCGTTGACACGGGATATTATAACATTATCGTGAACACGCCAAGCTCTCCGATCCTGTCCAAGATACCTCCGAAATGTATCAGCGACCCGGCATTCCAATTGTTAAATACTACCCCTGGCGTTGACCAATCCCACGAGGGCGGGACCTGGGTTTACCCACCCAACCCTGCCGCAGTGGTGGACAACTTTTTGTACCCTTCCGTTATGGGAGAGACTGACAATAATGCCCTTGGATATGTACATTATATCTATTTCAATGCATATAAATGTGTGATTGATGATTCGATAAAGGTTACCATCAGCAAGCTGCCCCAGGTAAGTGCAGGTCCAGATACGGAGATATGTACCGGAAATGGCCGTTACCTGTTGAACAACCTGTACGTTACGCCTACCGGAGGGTCGTGGTTCCCGCTCAATGGCACGCCATCGAACGCCATCGTAACCTCTGCGAACAAGGACAGCATATTTTTTGACCCGAACGCGGTGGGGATAACAGACACTGTTTACGGAGTTGTTTATTCTTACCATGACCCGGAATCGAACGGCAAAGAATCGTGCAGCAACAATGACACGGTATATATAAAGGTAAGGACCAACCCGGTAGTAACGGTGGGATATATAGATTCGCTGTGTTTGAACGCTTCGCCGTGGCCATTGCAGGGAACCCCTCAACTCGGGATCTGGTCATTTGCCGACGCGACCAACAAACATGCACTGGTCAACAATACATATTTCCTTGCGGATTCGGCTGGCCCGGGCTGGCACTATTTGAACTACACCGCTTATGGAGACAGGTCACGCAGCCTTTGCCCCACCACCCAGATAGACAGCGTATATGTTGTACCGGCACCGAAGAACGTAAATTTCTCCACTTCTGACAATCAGTGGGAATATTGTGTAAGCCATAGCCCTGTATCGCTTATTGCGACTGTGAACGGCAATATAACCACCAGTGGGGAGTTTACCCAGAACAGTTATGTTTACAATACGGGCAGTACCTACTATTTTAAACCGAGAGGGGCAGACACGGTCAACAGCAACCTGGTGACCTATATATTGCCCTACAACCACAATGGCTGCCAGGTAACGGTAACACACACGGTCAAGGTTGACGGTCATCCTTATGTAAAGATCACAACGGCGCCAAGCGTATGTGCGGGGCCAACCAGTTTCGAGATAAAGGCTACGAAGAGCAACGCAACAACGCTGTTATGGAGTTCAAGCGGGAGCAACCTGGGCTTTTCACCGTTGAACAGTGACAGTACCGATGTTATGTACAGCCCGACCCAGACGCAGTTGCAGTCGTTGAACTTCCAGGTAACGGCAACGGCATCCAACGCGGGCGACTGCCCGGCCTATACCGCAACTGCCTCGTTCAATATAAACCCTGTGCCTGTTGTGGACTTCAGTTCCAACCAATCGGGCTGTGAGCCACTTGCGGTGCATTTTGCGCCAACGGTATCTGTAGGGGGTATCAGCAACAGCAGCCTGGTAAAAGGCTATGACTGGGATTTTGGAGATGGGAGCGCCCATTCCCAGGATATTAACCCATACCATGTTTACTCGGTGACCAATGGGAAGGACACCCAGCAGTTCAACGTGAAACTGACAGTGACATCCGACTCGGGCTGCGTTGGGGACACGGTAAAGAATAGCTGGATAACGGTATATGCGACGCCCAAACCTATCATCACGGCCAGCCCTCAGTTCACCACCATTGCCCTGCCGCAGGTGCAGTTCACCCTTGACCCGAGGAGCAGCGGCATAGATTACAACGACCCGGCCACCACATATAGATGGACTTTTGGGGACTCGAGCCATACGGTGTCCACATTGAAAGACCCGCAATATACATACGGGGATACCGGTGCATTCAAAGTAAAAATTGAGGTAAGATCCAAAGGCTGTGTCGGGGACACCTTTATAACCGTATATATACAGCCTGAGCTTATCATATACATACCCAATGTGTTCAAACCGGACAATCATCATGGCGACGGCAAAACAGGAACTCATGAACCTAATTATTTCTCTGCGGAAGTGAACAATACCTTCCAGCCGGTTATCAGTTCGTACCAGAGTTTCCAAATGAGTATTTACAACAGATGGGGGCAGCTTATGTACACCACAACGGATCCGGAAAAAGGGTGGAGTGGCTGGTTTGAAGGCCATGAACCTGTACAGGACGCCTATGTTTATGTTATAAAGGCCACAGGTTATTCAGGGAAACCATATACCTTTACGGGCACAGTGACGCTGCTCTACTAAAGAAAAAATACATAATCCACAAAAAGTTATTAACTTTGCGGTGGGTAAGAGGTAAAAGAGGGGACAAAGTCCCCTTTTTTATTACGTTTATGAAAGAAATTATAGAAAAGATTATAGAAGGCAAAATAAAGGGAACGCAGGTTTTTTTAGTTGAAATGATAGTTCTGAAAAACAAGGTTGAAATATATATTGATGGGGATGCCGGGGCAAGCCTTGAAGATTGCGCCTTATTGAACAGGCATTTACACCGGAGCCTTGAGGAATTAAATATGGATGCGGGGGATTTTATAGTGGAAATATCCTCTCCTGGGCTGGATAGGGATATCAAAGAATTACGTACATTTAAAAAAAACGTAGGACGCGGTTTGCGGGTGCGGAACTCACAGAACAGGTATTTGACCGGCAAACTGGCAATGGCCGGGGAAACGGGCATCTTATTAGCCCCGGCGAACCAGGGCAGGAAAAGGGAATTTATTAACTATTCAGAAATACAGGAAGCAAAAGCAGTTATATAAAAGGGTAATACAATGAACAACGAGAGATTAGTAGAATCATTTGCTGATTTTAAAGATTTTAAAAACATTGACAGGGTAACCATGATGCGTGTGCTTGAAGAAGTTTTTAAGACCACATTGCGCAAAAAATTTGGTACTGATGAGAATTTTGACATAGTCATCAATGCAGAAAAGGGCGACCTTGAAATCTGGAGGAACAGGACGATTGTCGCAGATGACGCTGTAGAAGACCCGATAAGTCAGATTGCGTACAGTGAAGCCATTAAAATAGAACCTGATTTTGAGGTAGGAGAAGAGTTGCCAGAGGAAGTAACCATAAATTCGTTTGGACGTCGGGCCATCCAGGCAGCAAAACAAAATTTGTTTAACAGGGTCCTTGAACTCGAAAAAGAGGGTATTCTCCAGAAATATAAGGACCGCGAGGGAGAAGTGGTCAGCGGTGAGGTTTACCAGGTATGGAAAAAGGAGATATTGGTGCTTGATGATGAAGGAAATGAACTTGTACTTCCCAAAACAGAACAGATACCCAGCGACCATTTCAAAAAAGGGGACAGTATCCGGGCCGTTGTTACTGAAGTGGAATACAAAAACAATAACCCTTTGATCATTATTTCAAGAACATCCCCTTTATTTCTCGAGAGACTGTTCGAACTTGAGGTTCCGGAAATCGCCGACGGCCTTATCAATATCAAAAATATTGTGCGGGAACCCGGAGAAAGGGCCAAAGTGGCCGTGGAATCTTATGATGACCGTATTGATCCTGTTGGCGCATGCGTGGGTATGAAAGGCTCAAGGATTCATGGAATTGTGAGGGAACTCCGGAACGAGAATATTGATGTCATCAATTTTACAAATAACAAGAACCTTTATATATCCCGTGCGTTGAGCCCGGCCAAAATCACTTCTATAACCATTGACGAAGCTGCCAAAAGGGCTTCTGTATATTTAAAACCAGACCAGGTAAGCCTTGCCATCGGCAAGGGTGGCCTTAACATCAAACTTGCCGCAAAACTTACAGGTTACGAGATTGATGTATTCAGGGAGAGCGATGAAGAAGAGTATGACGTGGATCTTGAGGAATTTGCAGATGAAATTGATGGCTGGATCATTGATGAGCTGAAAAACATTGGTTGCGATACGGCAAAAAGTGTGCTTCAACTCAGCAAAGAAGAACTGGCAAGGCGAACGGAATTGGAAGAAGAAACAATAAAAGAAATTTTGACTATCCTAAAGGCAGAATTTGAACAGTAGGAAAGAGCAGCAATAACCCAAATATGACGGAAAGCAGTGTACCCAGGCGCCTGGCAAAAGTGGCTTTTGAATTTAACATCAGCCAGTCAACGCTTGTAGATTTTTTAAATGGCGAAGGGATCGCCATAGAAAACAAGCCCACTTCAAAGGTTACTGATGAGGCTTATATTGCATTGCTCAAAAAGTTTTCACCTGACAAGCTCACAAAAGAAAAGTCTGATAAATTAAAACTGACGCCCTTAATCCATAAGGAAGAAAAAAGCGCCGAAGATGCTAAAACACACCATGAAACCCATATTGTCCCCAAAATTGAACCAGTAGCGGTAGAAACACCGGTTAAGCCGCCCACCGTTCCCGAAGTGCCAGTTGTAGAAGCCGCTCCGGAACCTCCCGTGAAAAAGGAAGAACCAATGAGTCCTGTAGTAGAAGAAGCGCCTGCCACAAAACCAGAGGAAAAAGGCCAGCAATTTAAGGTCATTGGCAAAATTGATCTTAGGTCGCCTGCAAAAAGGAAAAAGGAAGAAGCCGCTGAAGCAGCAACCAAAAAAGCCAAAGGAGAAAAAACCGAGGCAGAAACACCAAAAAAGAAAAAGAGCGCTGAAGTATTAACCCCTGAAAAAATTGATGAAGCGGCAACAATCATTGAGGAACCTGTTTCGGCGACGGTTCCTGAAGAAGTTGTTGAAGTTAAGGTTGTTGTACCAGAGCCGGAAGACGATAAACCGGGGCTTACCATTTTAGGGAAAATTGACCTGGACAAATTTAAGCCCAAGAAAAAACCTCTTGCCTCAACAGATGACCTGAATACCATAAAAAAGAAGAGGCGGAAGAGAAAACGCATTGATGGGAATGATGGCGGACGGTTTGAACCTCAAAATGGAGCGAGGCCCCGGACATCTGCCCCTCTGGCCAAAGCCCCTGCAATTGGCCTTGCCGCCAAAAAAGAACTTGACGAAAAAAAGATACAGGATGAGATAAAGAAGACCCTGACAAGGCTTACACAGAAAACCAATTTCAGTGAAACAAAAACCCGGATAAAGAAAAAAAAGCGCGAGGAGAAAAAGCAAAGGCAATACGACGAAAACAATCCTATTGAAACCAATATTTTACAAGTAACGGAATTCATTACCGCAAATGAATTTGCCAACCTGATGAATGTTGACGTAACCCAGGTAATAACGGCATGCCTGGCTCTCGGCCTGATGATCTCTATAAACCAGCGCCTTGATGCAGAAACAATTACCGTTGTTGCAGATGAATTTGGGTATGAAGTAGAGTTCCGGGAAGCGGAAATGGACGAACCCGCTCTTGAGCAGGCCGATGACCCCGATAACATGGTTCAAAGGGCGCCCATCATTACCATTATGGGCCACGTAGATCATGGCAAAACATCTTTGCTTGATTTTATAAGAAAAACAAATGTTATTGCCGGTGAAGCCGGTGGCATCACCCAGCACATTGGCGCTTATGAAGTAACTCTTGACAATGGGAAAAAAATAACGTTCCTTGATACGCCCGGCCACGAAGCGTTTACGGCTATGCGGGCAAGGGGCGCCAAGGTAACCGACATTGCCGTCATAGTTATTGCGGCAGACGATACGGTAATGCCTCAGACACGGGAAGCCATAAGCCATGCGCAGGCCGCAGGCGTACCCATTGTTTTTGCTTTTAATAAAATAGATAAAGAAGGGGCAAACACAACCAGGATCAAAGAACAGCTTGCTGAAATGAACCTGCTTGTGGAAGAATGGGGCGGTAAATACCAGAGCCAGGAAATATCAGCCAAGAACGGCACAAATGTCCATGAATTACTCGAAAAGGTGCTTCTTGAAGCTGAAATCCTGGAATTGAAGGCAGACCCTAAAAAACTGGCTATGGGCACTATTATCGAGGCTACCCTTGACAGGGGCAAAGGCATCATGGCATCCATGCTTGTAGAGAAAGGCACTTTGAATATTGGAGACCCTATGCTGGCCGGGGCAAATTTTGGCAGAGTAAAAGCGATGTTCAACGAACGAGGCGTTAAAATTAATTCTGCCGGTCCGGCAACCCCTGTGCAAGTGCTGGGATTTGATGGGAAACCTACGGCAGGTGATAAATTTTATGTGACCGAAAGTGAGCAGATGGGCAAAGAATACGCCATTAAAAGAAAGCAACTTATCCGTGAACAAGGTATCCGGACGCGCAAACACATTACGCTTGATGAAATAGGCCGCAGACTGGCCATTGGTTCCTTCAAAGAACTCAACCTGATCATTAAGGGCGATGTGGACGGTTCTGTAGAAGCTCTTTCAGATTCATTGCAGCGTTTATCAACTGAAGAAGTGCAGGTAAACGTGATCTTCCGCAGTGTAGGCCCTATTACAGAATCAGACGTGTTGCTGGCCTCTGCTTCAGACGCCATCATTATCGGTTTCCAGGTGCGGCCTTCTGCCGCAGCAAGAAAACTTGCCGAGCAGGAACAAATTGATATTCGACTTTACTCAGTAATATACAACGCCATAGAAGAAATAAAATCTGCTATGGAAGGCATGCTGGCGCCCACACACGAAGAAAAAATAACCAGTAATGTGGAAGTACGCGATGTGTTTAAGATCACCAAGGTAGGCACTATTGCCGGTTGCTATGTGCAGGAAGGGAAGATAAACCGTAATTCAAAAATCAGGTTGATACGCGATGGGGTAGTGGTCTTTACCGGTGAACTGGATTCTTTAAAACGGTTTAAAGACGATGTAAAAGAAGTGGCGTCAGGCTACGAATGTGGTATCGGCATCAAAAAATTTCAATGATATAAAAGTAGGCGACATCATTGAAGGCTACGAAGAAACTGAAGTGGCAAGGAAGTTGTAAGCGAAGCCATTGTACTTGGCTTTGTTGAAGGACAGCTCTATTCAGGAGCATGACGTATAAAGGTTAACCGGGACCATTCCTGAAAGTGCAGGTAAGAACTGCAACGAAACTTTCCACAAGCTTTGCAAACCAGGCCGTAGATCCAATATCCCGGCTCTTTAAAAAATTTCATGTTCCGGCATTTAATTTGTTATTCATTATCGTTCCAGAATCGAAATGGGAGAAACCATAGTAAAGT
>Ga0206844_10092_pt1 | contig 33177 bp, 27 predicted proteins | sample Alteio_BWOrgCont_22_FD_152907 | JGI IMG/M metagenome (GOLD analysis project Ga0206844, IMG submission 152907) | Enriched cells from forest soil in Barre Woods Harvard Forest LTER site, Petersham, Massachusetts, United States -... | ecosystem: Environmental > Terrestrial > Soil > Temperate forest >...
ATGTGCCAGGCAGGGCGCTGTAAAGCCACTTGCTGAAATTCCCTGGAAATCTGTGCTTATCAGTGTCATTTTTATGGATCCGCCTGAATCTGATATATTTTTGAAAAACATGACCTTTCCATCCTGCCTTCCAAGCAGCATGTCTGGCCTTCCGTCGCCGTCAATATCTCCAAAGGTGGGTGCGGTATAAGACAGTTGGTATTTTGTAACGGAAGCAAAGTCATCATCAATTTTTTCAAATACAGCGCTGCCAGGAGAACCAATATTTTTATATAAGGAAAGATGGTCATATTGATATCCATTAACAGGGTTTGCGCGGCTGGCAATGACAAGGTCCATAAGTCCATCTCCATTATAGTCAAAAAAAGCGGGGGCGGAATGTTCCCCGTCATCCACCATGGAGCTTTGGAGAAAATCATCGGTAACAAATTGAAAATGATTGCCTTCGCTCAGGCCTGTATTTTTATAGAGATAGGTTTTATGCACTTGTGGATCATCGGTATAATCCCCGGGTGCTACTACAATATCCTTAAGGCTGTCTCCTGTGGCCTCAACCGCGTAAGGACATGGATAGGCGCCGAGGGAAATAATATTTCCCGATCCTATAATGGCAGGGGCAAAACTCACCATTGTATCGTTTTTTGACTTCAAGGTACCGTTGCTAATACGTCCATTGGTGAGCTGTTCAAGGCCATTCACATAAATATTGCCATACAGCACGTCCTTATCTCCGTCATTGTCAAGGTCTATCGCAAGCATGGATGAACTGCCATGGGCCTCCACCATTTTCCCGCATCCGTATTGAAGCCGGATGGGCGGGATGGCTGTCGTTTGCGAGAAACTGCCCCATGCACAAGTTGGATTTGTATATATAAGGCTATCAAGACTATAACCTAACTCAACCGCATTGTTTTTGTACCAGAAAGCACCAAGTTGCGCCTGGTCAAAAGCGATGATATCAATGTCCCCGTCCCCGTCAATATCCGTGATGATAGGTAAGTCCGTGGTGGAGGCGAAAATAGGATAATTATCATTGGAATTGTCTTTGTAACGCAACAGGCTGCTTGTCACTTTTTTGAATTTAAGCTCTCCCGGACTTGAAATATTTTCGTAAACATCTATACCGTCCTGAAAGGTGGAAGCGGAACTGGAATAGGTAAAGATATCCGGTTTGCCATCATTATTATAATCTACCAGCAAAGCCCAATACTGCAATTGGGGGAATAGAGACTCATAATCCGGCGCATATATAAATTGTCCGTTCCCAACATTCAGGAATGTCAATACCCTGTTATCGCCAATTCCGGGCTCGAAAACAAATATATCCTGGAGGCCATCGCCATTGAGGTCAATATTGGAAAACTGTGGGTTTACCCATCCCCCGCACCAGGGATTCAGAAGGGTATCTTTACTTGAATCCAGCGCTATAGCGCCCTGAGGGCTGGCATAGAGTTTTATATTCTGGGCTATGGTCTGGGAAAAAAAAGCTGATAAAATGAATGGGAAAAAAAATAAAATTGCCCTCATTATAAGATTTACCTTGCAATGATAAGTTTTCCGCCGGAATAATAATGATTGTTTGTGCTAATGCTCACAAAATACACGCCAGGTGCAAAACCAGATGTTGACAATTGCTCTTTTCCCGTACCCGGAGCCATTAAAAACGAATTTTCGGTTACCGTTTTACCCATTAAGTCTGTGATGGTCACTTCAGCATTTTGGGGCTGTGTGGCATTATAATATTGTAATACCACTTTATCCCTTGCAGGGTTGGGGTACAAGGCAAAGATAGAACTGAAAGAAGGCAGCGTTTGTACAGAGCTGTTATGGAGCTTTGTAAGCGTCACTGGTTTGGAGCCAAAATATTGAATGCCTCCGCAATAGTTGCCCACAAGTAGCTCAGGATATCCGTCATTGTCCAGGTCTGCGGCAGCGGGCATGGGAAGAAACCCGACGTTTTTGCTTTCTTTAGCTTGTTTGAGGGTATTGTAAAAAACAGTATCAGTGGGGACAAAAGCCCCGTTAAGATTGTCGGTAATATTAAAATAGAAATTTATTTCGTGAGAAAATGATTCTGAAATAAGATCCGGTTTGCCATTATGGTCCATGTCTGCGATAGTGGGCGCCGTCCATGCATAATTTTCATAATTGGCATAACCTATTACATTCCCATTGGCATCCCAGGCGTTTGGCCATTGGTAGCGATCGTTAATGTTGATCATACCAAACTCATTGGTAACCAATTTGAACTGGGGAGAGGTTTTGGTGCCAGTATTCTTGAAATAGCTGATCGTGCCTGTGTCACATCCCATTACCAGGTCATATAAAGAATCATTGCTGATATGTGCCATGCAGGGGGCGCTATGACCTACGGCCTGTACATTTGGAAGGGAATCACTGATGAGTTTCCATTGGATTGTATTTGCTGAATCAGTCATATTTTTGAAATACATAACCTTGCCACTGGTACTGCCTATGAGCATGTCCGGCCTGCCATCGCCGTCCACGTCTGCGAAGGTAGGGGCAAGGAAGGTGAGCCTGTATTTTTTCATAGAAGCAAAATCATCATCCACCTTTTGATATACAGCCTTTTGTTTGGTCCCGATATTTTCATAAAGCTCCAGGTGGTCATAAGAATAATAATTAGGACCCTGAGAAAGGTATCCGCCCACTGGATTGGCACGGGTGGCAATCACCAGGTCCATCAAGCTATCATTGTTATAGTCGAGAAATGCAGGGGCTGCATGTTCACCCATATCAACCATTGTATTTTGCAGGAAGTTATCTGTAGCAAAATCGAAATGATCGCCTACATCCGAACCTGTGTTACGGTAGAGATATGTTTTATGGTCCATGACACTGCCTGTATCGTAAAAAGGAGCCGTAATTATATCAGGAATATTGTCACCGGTGCCATCTGCAAGGTAGGCAGCAGGGAAAATAGGCACATTTACTTTGTGGTTGTCTCCAATTATGGCAGAATCAACTGCAACAATTGTATCATGTTTGTTTTTTACAACGCCTGATTCAATACGCCCATTGGTCATCTGAACAATAAAAGTATTTATGTAATTGCCATACAGTAAATCCATGTCCCCATCATTATCCATATCCACGGCAAGCATGGTTGAAGCGCCATGTTTGTTTTGATCCATCGAAGCGCCGCAACCGGCCCCGATGGCAGGCAGAGCGCCAATTTGTACGGTGCTATCAACAGCAGGATAATTAGAATAAGTGGTTACAAATCCTCCCCAGGCGCAGGTTGGGTTTGTATAATCAAGACTGTCAAGGCTCTCACCTTTCTCTACTGCCTGGTTTTGATAATAATGGGCTCCCCTGTAGGTGGGGTCAAACGAAATGATGTCAATATCCCCGTCGCCGTCAATATCCGCTATGGCAGGTACCTGGGTTGAGGTAGAATATACATTCACCCTGTACCCGCTTTGATCTGAATAATCCAATTGCCCTCCATCTGGGGTCACTTTTATAAATTTGAGGCGACCGGAGTCTGAAATGTTTTTATAAACATCCATCCCAATCCCATCCTCAGAATAAGTAAAAATATCGGGCTTGCCGTCTTTATTGTAGTCCACAAGCAATGCCCAGTATTCCATTTGTGGAAAAAAGGTTTCATAATCGGGGGCGTACTGGTACTGCCCGTTGCCAAGGCTCAGAAAAGTAAGCACCCTGTTGTCTCCCCACCCCGGCATAAAGACAAACAGGTCCATGAGGCCGTCACCATTGAGGTCTATACCCGAAAACTCCGGGTTTACCCATCCCCCGCACCAGGGGTTCAGCATGGTATCGTTGTTTGCATCCAAAACATCTGCATTCCCCCTTGGGCTGGCATAGAGCTTTATGTTTTGCGAATAGGAGCGGGCTGCAAATGAACACAGGAATGCAAGTACAACGATTTTGTAAGGTTTCATGGCATTTATTGCATTTTACTTGTCAATGATTAATTTATTACTAAAAATCAACTGGTCCCCTGATAATACTTCTACAATATACATGCCATTTGCCAATCCGGATGTGGATATTTGTTCATCCCCTTTGCCGGGCTGCATGACGAATGTACGTGTCAAAACCTGTCTGCCAAGTATATCGGTAACCACAAGCCATGTATTCTGCTGTTTGTCCGGGTTATTGTATTCAAATGTGGCCATATCCTTCGCTGGGTTGGGGAAAAGAGACATATGTACAGGGTTATTGGCAATTTGTTGTTCGATAGAGGAGTTATGCAGGTTCTCAAACCCATTGTTCTGGCTGCCCAGGAAAATAAGTCCTCCCCGTACACATCCCATCATGATATCTGGGTAGCCGTCGTCGTCCAAATCAGCGACTGCAGGCACAATATATGTGCTTAGGTTCCTGTTGCTGTCCACCTGGTTGGTACCATTGTCCCATATAAGGATTTTATTGGTGGGTGTGAGTGTATGGGTGGTATCAAAATCGTGGAAATACCAGAGGTTGCCATATTTATCCCCAACCAGCAGGTCAGGTTTGCCATCTTTATCAAGGTCGGCGACGCAGGGAGCTGTCAGGCTTTGCGTACCCGAAAGGGCATTAAGGCCATCGAATTCACTCGTAACCGAATCAAAATAGGGCACATTATCAGGCCCCATAAATCCCAGGCAACGGTAATAGCTGATGGTTCCATAACTGCCACCAATAAGCAGATCCATTTTACCGTCCCCGTTTATATCTGCCGCGGTAGGTGTACTGATGGAGTTCCCAACACCACCGGTTATCGGCATCAATTTGCCGCTAGGGTGGGATATATACTGCAAGGCATTTGTTGATAAGTGAAAGTCAGCGGGATCATTGCCTGTGCTGCCATCTTTAAAATACATGATCTGACCGGAGAAGGTGCCAATCAACAGGTCAGTTTTGCCGTCTTGCGCATTTTGGTACGCTGCCGGAATAGGCCAGTAAATGTTATTCTTCAGTTCTGAAAAACCCAGGTAATCATCTGTCTGGAACTGCAGGTATGGTTTTGAACCCGGTGTTTTTCCTGCCTTGTTGAGGTAAAGGACCAGGTGGCTGAACCCCTTTTTGGCTCCGCCGTCCTTTACGGCAATAATCAGGTCTTTGCGGCCGTCTTTGTCAACGTCAATAAAACACGGGGCGGAATTAATGCCCCAATCCACCATGGTATTTTGCAAAAAGTCCTTGGTTGTTAAAGTAAATACGTTAGATGTCGGTACACCCGAAGCATTTTTGCTCCCATGATTGTCATAATACCAGATGTTATGGATCCTGTCCACAACAAATGAATCAAATCCAACATCGGTTGGCTGACCTGCCGCTACAATAAGATCGGCTAAGGTGTCGTGGTTTACGTCAACATGAGAGGGGGTTGGCATTGTCGCGATGATTGATGGGTATTGAACCGGGAAATCGTTATTGTTATGGCTATAGGATATGTTTACCATGGTATCAAAACCATAGCCATTATGTTTGTTTATACCAATGTCAATATTCCCGTTTTCGAGGTAGGCGAGGGAATCATTAAGCCCGTCACCCATCAAAAGGTCAATGTCCCCGTCACAGTCAACATCAAAGGCGCACATTGAGTTATAATAATGCGACGAGGAACTGTGCAGCTTCTGGTAAGCCGTATCAGGGTCCCAGGTCTCAAGGATAACCGGCTGCCCTTTTGAATTTTTTTCGCAATCCCAGGGGGTGTACAGGTGTTGCGTGAATTCGCTAAAATACCCCCAACAGGTTTTGGTATAATAAAAAACAAGGCTGTCTGTTCCTAAGCCCGCGTTGCGCCAAAACCCGGGAGCGATAAGACTAATATCAAATGCGAGCATATCAAGGTAGCCATCCTTGTTAATATCAACGAACTGAGGGTTGGAGGCTGTAGTTATGTCAATAGGAGTTCTGGTTCCACTATCTGTGATCAAAACCAGCGGATCCGAAGCAACCGTAAACTGTGGCACGAACTTCCCCGAAGACTTATCCACATAGCTTGTGTTTTTATATGCTTTGATACCCGTGTTCCTGGTTGGGGAAGCCGAGAACAAATCAGGTAAACCGTCTTTGTTATAATCCACCATTTCAACCCATCTCGACACATCCTGCGGGAAAGCATAATGATATTGGGGGGTATAACGGTAGGTTATCGAATTGTTGCTTAAACCCTGAAACAAGAGGAACTGGTTCTCACCTAATTCACGGTCGTACACATAAAGGTCCTGGATTCCATCACCGTTAAAGTCCACATTGAAAAAAGTGGCATTGTTAAAACCCCCGGTGAATGGGTTGAGCAAGGTATCCATTTTTGCTTTCGGGTTTGAGTAGCTTACCAGGTCGTTTGGCTCCGCAGAACCCAGGTCGCAACTGTCATCTACATCCGGCTGCACCACACGGATATAGTTGGATTGGTAATAGACGGGAGACACCTGTGCCTTCGCTAAAAATGAGACTACGGGCAGTAAGAGAAGTAAAATTTTTTTCATATCTCAATATTTTGACAGAATTTGCCATACAATTTACGACATTCTATGGATATAACCAAATTGTATGAAAAATTTATCCACAATCCTGTCATTTGTCACGATTCGCGGAAGATAACCCCAGGATGCATCTATTGGGCCATAAAAGGACAAAGGCTTGATGGTAATAGTTTTACAAAGCAGGCCTTTGAAAATGGCGCGGCCCTTGCCGTAATTGACGATCCAAAATATTTTTTAGACGACAGGTGTATACTTGTTGAAGATAGCCTGAAAGCCTTGCAGGACCTTGCCAGGTTTCACCGTCGCAGCCTTGGCCTCAAGGTGATAGCCATAGCGGGCTCGAACGGCAAAACCACTACAAAAGAGCTTATGAAAAGGGTGCTCAATGAAAAAATGAACACATTTGCCACCCCCGGTAATTACAACAACCATATCGGACTGCCATTGAGTATTTTACAGGTCACGAAAGAAAACAAAGCCGCAATCCTGGAACTTGGGGCCAACCATGCAGGGGAAAATGCTTTTTTGTGCGAAATTGCCGAACCCGACATAGGGATAATTACCAATATCGGCAAAGACCACCTGGAAGGTTTTGGGGGGATAGATGGGGTGGAAAAGGCTAATATGGAGCTGTTTGATTATTTAAAAAAGAATCATGGGACAGCTTTGATAAATACCGATGACGAAAGGATTGCCAGGAATGCAACCGGAATGAAAACAATAAGTTATGGAATGGATACCCGTGCTGAAATTTCAGGGGGTATCATTTCACTTTTCCCAACCCTATCCGTGAATGTAAATGACCACATTCAGGAAACATCATACCAGGTAAATTCACAACTATTTGGGAGTGTAAACAGCTATAATATCCTGGCCGCCGCCGCATTAGGCAGTCTTTTTGAAATTGACCCCTGGCAGGTGAAAAATGCCATCGAAGGCTATGCCGCTGATAACAACCGCTCACAGATTATTAGAAAAGAAACCAATACGTATATCCTCGATGCTTATAACGCTAATCCCAGCAGCATGGGGCCGGCGGTCAAGGATTTTGCTGACTATCCGGCGCCCAACAAAGTACTGGTCCTTGGTGATATGTTTGAGCTCGGGGAAGCCGCTGAAAAAGAACACCAAAGCATTTTAAAATCCATTGATTATGGAAAATTTACTGCCGTGGCACTTGCGGGAGGCAATTTTTATGCTTTTAAGGACCAATACAGAGCATTGTTTTTTATAGACACCCTATCCTTAAAGCAATGGTTCAACAAACAAAATTTCAATAGTGCCATCATTTACCTGAAAGGTTCCCGTGGCATGGCAATGGAAGACATTTTAAACCCGTAAAAAAAGCGGAGAGCGAAGAAATAGAGCGGCTTCACACTGATTTTTCCTTCGCTCACCGCTTCTTCATTCTTCGCTCACCGCACTCATTTTATCTCCAGTGACCAGGAACCCACCTATAGCCACTTGGCCCGTTTCTCCAACGGCCTTTAACCCAAATGGAGCCATGTGGAGGAACTTCCCAAAATCCTGGCAGCCATACATAAGCGCCTCCGCGCCATCCCCATTCGCCTTCGTGCCAGAAATGCCTGCCGCTAGGGCGGGCGGGCCTTACTTCCACAACATCATGTCTGGGTTGCTCCCGGACCCACTGCGCCTTGGCACCAAATTGGGATAAAATGCCGATCCCCATGATCAACATTAACTTAAAAATTTTTTTCTTCATGTTCGTTTGAATTTAATTTGAAGTTAAGACAACAGTTTTTCAATTTTGTTTAAAGTGAAAGTCCATTTCATAATTCGTGCCAAAACAATCAAAGAACATTTACATAACCATATATTGAAGATATGGAATCTTTTAATCAACTGATTATATTTGTTTTATAAGATCAAATAGGACTCTTAAAAGGCATCAGTTGTCCCAGCGCCATTCCCACCTGTTTCGGTGTTCGTGATGGTGTATAGGATTTTTGTTCCCGTCATGTTGGTCGCTCCCGCAATCGAGACAGGTAAGCCCATCCTGTTTCATTATCCAGATGTGAGAGGTCATTTCTTCATCGTCCATATCCTGCACGTTGTCAATATCATAGATAATATCACTCATATTCCTTCTCATCTTGACAATTGTGCCATCAGGAATCTGTAATTCGAGTTTTACATTTTGCCCATGCCATTTATCCTCTTTGGGTATTCTGAATGTTTCATTGAAAAGCAGAAGGGAATCGGCCTGCATATAATTATATTTAATTGATTCAGAAAGGCTCATAGCGTTCCTTACCGAATTGCCTCTTGATTTATATGACTTTTCGAGCCTGATATTGTGATCATCAGACCTTGTAATATTCAAAGAAACAAGCCCTACGCGACTGGTATCATTTGCAGTTTGAATACGGTCCCACAAACGGCTAAGGTCCATCCAGCCATTTCCGTGAAATTCTTTTATTTCTGAAGCATATCCATTGGCATTAAGGTACAGTGTATCATGGGCAGGTTTCTTTAAAATATCAGTGGTACTGTAAGAATATGATGACCTGAAACCGGATGCATTTCCAAATACCAGGACTAAAAGGGCCACAAATGCAAGCACCCAGATGAAACTCAGAAACCCATTTCTGTGTCTGCCCCGGTATCCGCTCATATAACGGAGGCTACGAAACAATAAACCAATGAAGGGCAAGCCGATCAATAACAAGATCAGAATGAATACGATAGAGGCGGTGTGGGCATCATGAAAAAAATCTAAAAAAAACACCGGTACAGCAAAACCAACAATACCTGTCAATCCAAAGACCACAGATAACAAGGCAATGATAACCCCCGCGCTTATCAGGATAAACATTGCGCTAAAAAGCCACGCAAATGCATGAAAAACACCCTTCAAAGCTCCCTCAAGTCCTTCAAAAAAACCGTGAAAAAAGTTATTGACCTTGCCTCCGAAATCTTTGCCCTCAAACCGGTCGAACTCCTTATCAATACGCTGCTTGAGTGCGTCCAGGTTTTCTGTAACCGTTTTCTCTATATTAGAAATATTGACCCTTTCGCCACGCATCTCCAGTTTTTCTGAAGGCGTTTTTGCCTTGGGAATAATGATCCACAAAATAATATAAATCAATAGCCCTGTACCAAAACCAAAAAATACTGCTACAAAAAGCAGCCTGATCCAAACCGGGTCAATGCCAAGGTATTCGCTCATCCCGCTGCATACCCCGCCAATGATTTTATTGTCAGGATCACGGTACATTCTCTTGCCGGGATTGAACCCATAGCTGTCACTCCAACTATGAGACCTGGATTTGGAATTGGAACCGGAGTCCGCATCTTCCATATCCTCAGGCTTTCCCATAGTGGCGATCACCTGCTGCACATTGGCCATAGAAATAACCTCGCTGCGGTCTTTCAGCATTTCGGTGAGCATTTCTGCAATACGCGATTCGATATCGGCAAGTATTTCATCGCCTCCCTCGTTGTTTCTGAAATGCTGTTTGAGCGATTCCAGGTAGCGGTCCAAAACAACGAATGCTTCCTCATCAATATGAAAAATCAGCCCGTTGATGTTGATGTTAATTACCTTGTTCATTGTTTATAAATTAGAATTTTTTCCAGTAGTGATGTTTACAGATTGTACAAGTTCTTCCCAGGTGATATGGAGTTCATTAAGAAATTCCTTTCCTTCGTCGGTAAGGGTATAATATTTCCGTGGCGGTCCCGATGCCGATTCTATCCACCTGTATCCGAGCAATCCAGAATTTTTGAGCCTGGTGAGGAGTGGATAGAGCGTTCCTTCTACCACTAAGAGCTTTGCATCTTTCATTTTGTCTATAATGTCTGACGCATATATCTCGTTGCCGGCAATTATGGCGAGAATACAATATTCCAGTACGCCTTTGCGCATCTGGGCTTTGGTGTTTTCAGCATTCATGCGACAAAGGTAAATACTTTTATAGTACTATGCAATACATAGTACTATATTTTTTGAAAATATTTTATGATTGAGACGTATAATGTTGATTGTATTTGAATTAAGCAGAAAAGAAAATTCATATCACTCCTATTGTCGAGGAGACAAAGACGTACATTCCTCTCATGTAACACTCCATTCACTTTTCAAATGCCAATAGGTTGTGCCACCCCTTCGGGGTTTTTGAAACCGCCGTCTCTCATGCCATAATCATATCACCCCTCAGGGGTTAATCAGCAAATAACCCCGGATGACATTTTTCTCTTTACAGATAAGAAAAATGTCGTGCCCACGGCACTTTAAAACCACATGCCTCAATTTCCTACCAATATGTCGTCCCTGGGGCTAAGAAATAAAATACTGAAAAAAAACAAAGTGTTATAGCTTAACTAAACGACATTGATTTGTAATTCGTAATTGAGATTAACATTCCACCTGCTCGCAATCTTCGGCTTCAACCTGTATGGTGACATGGCCGATCTGGTAATGATGCTGCAATTCCTCCTCAAGGTCGCCAATAGGAGAGTTCTTAATATCGAATCCCGGAACCACCAGGTGGGCGGTAAGGGCTATTTCTTTGGTGCTGATGTTCCAGATATGAAGGTCATGGATACCAGTAACCCCCGGCCAGTGAAGCAGAAATTCCCTGATCTTATCCATATTTACAGAGGCAGGCGCTGCATCCAGTAGAAGATGGGCGGCATCTTTTGCCGTTTGCCAGGTCGCGGTAAGGATTACAATCACGATTACGAGGCTAAGGGCTGGGTCAATCCAGTTGATATGGGTATAATATATGATAATCCCCGAAATTACCACGCCAAGAGACACAACTGCGTCGCTTGCCATGTGCTGAAAAGTGCTTCTTATGTTCACATCGCCTTTTCTGCCGCTATAAAACAGGATAGCTGTAGCGCCATTAATAATAATGCCGATGCCTGCAATGGCTGCCACGGTAAGGCCGTCAACACTCTGTGGGTTTGCAAACCGCCGGATGGCTTCCCAACTGATAGCGCCCATCGCAAATATGAGCAGGGCGGTATTGAAAAAGGCAATCAGGTTTGAAGAGGCTTTGAGGCCATACGTAAAACGCCCAAAGGCTTTCTTCCGGATAAAACTCTCGGCAGCCAGCGCCAGGACAAGACCCAAAACATCGCCAAGGTTATGACCTGCATCAGATAGAAGCGCCAACGAATTGACCCTTAAACCATAAATGCCTTCAACAATAACAAAAACCGAGTTTAGGATGATCCCTATTACAAAAGCCTTTGTAAAATTTTCAGGCACTTCGTGATGATGGTGGTGATGGCCATGCCCGTGAGCATGAGAATGGACGTGTGGATCGGTTTCAGAATGAGTATGTGTATGCACGCTTCAAAATTACGAAAAATCAGTCATTAGTTCACTCTTAGCTGTCACCAATGACGTATATGCCTTTCCTGAAAATTATTGCATACGGCGGATCAATCAGGGCAATATATCTTTTTATCAGAACCTGCTTGATTTGTACAAGCACATCCTTTCAAACGGACTTGTTTTTGATGAAAATAAGAACATTCAATGGGATTTTAAGAATTTTGTGACCATCGGCCTGAGGTTGAAGGAATATGAATGGACCTTTGAAATGACAGCCACTTTTAAAAACCATTTACCCGTTACCACCAGTGAAAACGCACATACATATAACCTTGCCAACTATTACTACGAAACCGGGGAATACAAAAAAGCAACCAGGCTCCTGAATTCCGTAGAATTTACCGATATTTACTACAGCCTTGATTCCAAAGCCATGCTTCTCAAAATTTATTATAAAGTAGAAGAGGAAGAGAGTTTTTATTCACTGGTCTCCTCATTTGGTATTTATCTGAAACGCAACAAGCTTATTTCCAGGGACAATGCCGAGGTATATGAAAACCTGATCCGGTTTATCAAAAAAGCCTTCAACCTTAAAATAAAATTACCGTATCAGCGCAATAAAGCCTATTTTGATAAAATTGGAATCCTGAAACAAAAAGTTAGCGAAACCCGTAAAGTCGCCAATATCAACTGGCTTTTGCAGAAAATTGACCTGTTGTTAAATAAAGATTAGGGGCACTGTTAATCTTTAACATCCTATTTTTGTGAATAAATGAAATGGCTGAAGGATTATTTTGACCTGAGCAAAAGAGAACAAGCAGGGTTTGTTGCACTGCTCGGCATTATTGCCATTCTTTTCACATTACAGTTTTTCATGGTCTGTTTTGTACCAGAACAAAAAACAGATTTCAGCAATTTGCAAAAAATTGCCGAACACTTACAAACCGGGAAAATGGATTCAGCTACTACTGATTCAGGGGAAAACATTATTTACCCGGCAGCAAAAAAAGCACTTACCAATCCCGTTGACCTTAATACTGCCGATTCGGTCAAACTTATGACCATAAAGGGAATAGGGCCTACTTTTGCGGGCCGTATATTGGCTTTTCGCAGCAGGCTTGGCTGCTTTGTGGACGTTGACCAGCTCCAGGACGTACATGGTATTGGAGCAGCAAAATATGCTTATCTCAAACCACAGGTCTGCCTCAGCAAAGGGCATCCAAAATGCATTCATCTTAACTCAGCGACGTTGGACGCTTTGATGGTAAGCCCATATCTTGGTTACAAAATGGCAAATTCCATCCTGAAGTACCGAACAACCCGCGGGCGGTTTACTTCAGTTCAAGACCTTAAAAAGGTGCAGGAAATTGACGAAAAGACTTTCCGGAAATTGATGCCTTACATAGTGCTCTGAAAATAATTCAGATCTTTTAATTCTGCAGGGAGCAGTTCTATGTGGGATAATCCATAATTCAGTGTGGCCTGGTTAAGAACTAAAGATGCCAATAGCCAACAGAACCAATAACAATGGCAAATACTCCAGGATTATATTAGCTGCCCTTAACTAAACGACATTGATTCGTAATTCGTAATTCTTTCCTGTAAATTTGCGCTTCTTTTAGATTTAGATTAACATGAATTTTGAATACACCGAAAACCAGAAATTGATCGCCCAGACCGTCAGGGAGTTTGGCGAAAAGCACATCAGGCCATATATCATGGAATGGGATGAACCACAGCATTTCCCGGTAGAACTTTTTAAAAAGCTTGGGGAACTGGGCCTTATGGGCGTTTTGGTGCCCGAACAATACGGCGGTGCTGGCCTTGGATACTTTGAGTATGTAACCGTTATAGATGAAATATCTAAAATAGACCCTTCTATCGGGTTATCGCTTGCCGCGCATAATTCTTTGTGTACAGGGCATATCCTTGCTTTTGGTAATGAAGCCCAAAAGAAAAAATACCTTCCCAAACTGGCTTCGGCAGAATGGATCGGGGCATGGGGGCTCACAGAACCCAATACCGGCAGTGATGCCATGAATATGCTCACAACTGCCGTTCGTGATGGCGATGACTGGGTTTTGAATGGCGCCAAATGCTGGATAACGCACGGTATCAGTAGTAATGTAGCTGTGGTAATTGCCAGGACTGGAGAAAAAAGAGACAGTCATGGCATGACCGCTTTTGTTATCGAAAAAACCACTCCAGGTTTTGCAGGAGGCCGCAAAGAAAACAAACTTGGCATGAGGGCCTCAGAAACGACGGAGTTGTTGTTTGAAAACTGTCGGGTTCCAAATGAGAATGTATTGGGCAATGTAGGTGACGGTTTTATCCAGGCTATGAAGGTACTTGATGGAGGGCGTATTTCTATCGCTGCCTTGTCCCTTGGGATTTTGCGCGGCGCTTATGAAGCGGCTTTGAAGTATGCCAAAGAACGCCACCAGTTTGACCAGCCGATAGCCAATTTCCAGGGCATTTCATTCAAACTGGCTGATATGAAAACCGACCTTGAAGTAAGCGAACTGCTGACCATGCAGGCCGCCGACCTGAAAAACCGTGGACAGAAAGTATCACTCAAATCTGCGATGGCCAAATATTATGTCTCTGAGGCGGCGGTAAGGGTGTCTGTTGATGCCGTGCAAATTTTTGGCGGCTATGGCTATACCAAAGATTTCCCGGTTGAAAAATTCTACCGTGATTCCAAACTCTGCACGATAGGGGAGGGGACCAGTGAAATTCAGAAGCTGGTAATAAGCAGGGAGATATTGCATTAAATCAGGCATTAGTCATTAGGGGTTAGGCGTCACGAGCATAAAGGCACTGTTTGTTCATCTATATTTGTGAAAACATTTCCAATTGAATCAGCCTCTCAAATACAACCGTCCCCTTTCTCTTAGCTTTTTCGTCTTTATCCTCCTATTATATCTCCTTTTCCCATCTCACAACAACAGTGGTGATGCCTGGAGTTATGCTGCAGACGCTAAATTTGGCAATGAGCTGTTCAGCCCGCACCATCTTTTATATACCGCAATGCTTTATATTTTAAAGCTATGTAGCGGCTATAAAAACACGCTTGCTTTAGGGATGGTACTCAATGCTTTTTTTGGCGTGCTTTCTTGCATTGTTCTATTTCAGATTTTAAGATTTCTTTCAAACAACCCATTGAGAGCTTTACTTTTGACAGCGTCAGTAGCCTTTAGTTTCGGGTTTTGGCGCTTTGCCACAGAAAACGAAAACTATATCATTCCCATTTTCTTTTCATTATTCGGGAGCTACTTCTTTGTAAAAGCATATTTGAATAAGGATTTCAGCCTCATGAATATTATTCTGAGTGGGTTTTTTGCCACCATTGCCTGCCTGTACCACCAGATACATATTTTCTGGTTTATCGGGCTACTTGCCGGCTGGGTATGGATTGATGGTCAGTTGAATCTAAGGAGAGGACTCATTTTTGTATTGACATTTGTAATTGCCCCGGTTGCCTATTTCGCCGTAATTGTTTTTTATCTCCACCAAAGCCTAACGATTTATAACATCCTTCATTTCGTATTGCATGATTATTATACAGGAGCTGCGGGAAATCATGTAGGTATGAATAATTTCCTGTTAGGGGGTATCAATTTCATCCGGACTTTTTACCAGGCACATGGGCAGATCGCAGTAATGGTGAAGAATAACAAGCTTTGGTTGTTTCCGGGTATATTGGCTTTGGGGTTGTTTTTATATGCTGTTGTTTGCATTTCCAGAGGAAAAGATTTGACAACTTTCAAAAAGTTGTCAAATCTGGATGTCGTTGTTAAGGCACACATCCTGATTTTCATCCTCCAACTCTTATTTGCCGTTTACAATATAGGCAATGCTGAGTTTATGGTGATGCTTCCTGCCTTGCTTGCTATTATACTTGCCAAAGCTGGTTGGTTTCCTGCAAAATTGTTTGCGCTCATGGCAGTTTCATTGCTCATCTGGAATTTTTCTTATGGCATTTACCCAAACAACCAGCTTCATTTCAATGCGGATGATAAAGTGACACAGTTTATTATAGATCACCCAAATGATAAGTTTATTGCTGCCGAGCCTGCTGAAGTTTTAAACCAATATTATTATCAGAAAGGACATTGGCCGGTGAATGTGTGGCCTGGACCCAAGTATTTTCAATTGCATGCACCATTAGCTGAACTGGCAAGTAAGATTGACAGCACTCTTAAAAGGGGTGGAAATGTTTATACCGATTGTGAAGGCCGACCACTTGTGATGAGCAGAGAAACATATCAGGAAGAAATGTTTTTCACCTTTGGCCCAACAATGGAACCTATTTCAAGTTATGAAACCGAAGCGGGGAAACATATAATTTTTAAACTTTCGAAGTAAACAATGTCATCAGATTCAAATCAGAACTTTTTACATAATTTTGGCGTATCGTTTAAAGGATATGAAAGAAGAAAACAGGATAGTGGAGTTATTAGCTGAACTTTTACAGCGTTCAGACAAACACGATGAAATATTAGTTTCTCAGGGCGGTTTATTAGAGAGGCATGGCAAGTTATTGGAGAAACTCGTAGAAAGTCAGGTAGAATTAATTCATGGTCAGAATCAGACAAACAGAACCCTGGAAGATATTAAAGTAGCGATTAAGGACATTGCCAATCTGGATGACCGTGTAAGGAAACTTGAAAACGCTGTTTTCAAAAAAGCAAGATAGTTCTGGAATCGTTTGCGTTTTCAATAAATAACTTATCCAACCGAATTTCAAATTTCTTTTCTTATCTTTGCACCCTAAAATAAAAATTTTTATACAGATTTCGGATGATTAAAGTTACGATTAAAGAAAACGAACCCATTGACAAAGCCCTTAAGCGCTTTAAAAAGAAACTGGAAAAAGCAGGCGTAATCAAAGAATACAGGACCCGCCAGTTCTTTGTCAAGGATTCAATTATCAAACGCACAGCGATAGGCAAGGCTATTTATCGCCAGCACTTTTTGGAAGACCAGGAGGCATAGAATGAACTTGGCTCTTGCCTTCTCCTTCAGTAGAAGGATTCAGGACGAGGCCTTTTTCCTTTTTAACAGATCCATCCACGCACCATTTTCTGATGTCTTTATCGGTTGCAGCCAAATTTTCATTATATTTGCCCTGTGTTAATGGCCTTTATTTCCCATAATGAATAACATTGACGCTTTTGCGGCATATTTGAAAAATGAAAGAAGGTATTCTCCCAATACCTTGACAGCCTATCAGTCAGATGTATCACAGTTTTTTGTTTTTTTGAACGACAGGTACCAAGTGGAAAGCTATGATTTTGTATCGCCACAAATGGTAAAATCCTGGATATATAATGGTATTGAAGAAAAATTGAGTCCCCGCTCAGTAAACCGAAAGCTCACTGCGCTGAACACTTATTACAAATACCTTTTACGTACCGGTTCCATTGAAAAGAACCCACTTTCAACCATATCTGGCATCAAAACGTCTAAAAGATTATATGAGTGGGTTGAGCAAAAGGATATGGATACCATTCTTGACTTCCCGCCGTCTGGTCATGGATTTTCAGGTGAAAGGGACAAACTGATTATTGAACTGCTCTATGGTACTGGAATGCGGAGGGCTGAATTGATTGGCCTCAAAAAACAGAACGTGAATTTGAAGGGAAAAACGATAAAGGTGCTTGGCAAGAGAAACAAAGAACGGATCATTCCAATTCCGGTTTCACTGGTTCATGCCATTGAAAAATATTTGGAGATAAGAAAAACAGAAGGGTTTGAAGACAAAGAGATTTTGCTTCTGACAGATGCCGGCTCACCATTGTACCCGATGTTTGTGCAGCGGTGTGTGAAAACCCTTGTCGGGTCCGTAAGCAATATTTCCAAAACCAGCCCCCACGTGCTAAGGCATAGCTATGCCACACATTTATTGAACAATGGGGCCGATATAAACGCTATCAAGGAACTTCTGGGACATTCAAGCCTTGTGGCAACCCAGGTTTATACTCATAATTCCATAGAAAGGCTCAAAACCATCTACAAACAGGCGCATCCTAAAAGTTAAAAAGTTACAAAGATGAATATACGCATAGAACACAACGGCAGCACGGTAAATGAACAGCTTGAAGAGCAAATCCAAACAAAAGTAGGAAAACTTGGACATCATTACAACCAAATCATTGACGCTATTGTTTACCTCCATCAGGAACGCGAGGCCAAACAGGTAGAACTAAAACTTATTGTTAAGGATGAAACGCTCTTTGTAAAGGAGAGCAGTGATACATTTCTTAATGCGTTGGAAGACAGCGTAAAATCGATGCAGATACGGCTTCAAAAGCACAAAGAAAAGATGCCAAAAAATATTTAAAGGTTTTTTGGCATACAAATCATAAAAAAAGTTTTAAATTTGCAGTCCTTTTTGAAGGGATAGTACGCTCTTTACATACTGAAACGATAAAATTAATGATGCCGATGTAGCTCAGCTGGCCAGAGCTGCTGATTTGTAATCAGCGGGTCGGCGGTTCGAATCCGTCCATCGGCTCTCTTTTTTTGAATAAAAAAAGGGGAGATACCAGAGCGGCCAAATGGGACGGACTGTAAATCCGTTGACTTACGTCTACGAAGGTTCGAATCCTTCTCTCCCCACTCGGCTGATGGGTTAGTTAGAACCGCAGGGCATTTCTAAAATAAACCCTCTGCGCTTTTTTCAGACAAGAGGGCCAGGGTTTTTAGGGACAAAGCGCAGCAAACAAGCGGGAGTAGCTCAGTTGGTAGAGCATCAGCCTTCCAAGCTGAGGGTCGCGAGTCCGAGTCTCGTCTCCCGCTCTGCTCAGTTAACAAGGAACAGTTAACAGCTAACAAGGAAAGTTAACAAGAAACGACTAACAAGTGTAAACTGCTAACTGCCCACTGTTATCTGAATCACTGAAAAAGCCGACTTAGCTCAGCTGGTAGAGTACGTCCTTGGTAAGGACGGGGTCACGGGTTCAAGTCCCGTAGTTGGCTCAGAGAAATTAATTTTATCGTAAAGTATATAAGGAGTTGATTAATTGTAAGAAACAACTTGGATTTTAAATTTAACATCATCTACTAATTATTAAATTGTCATGGCAAAAGAAAAATTTGAAAGAACGAAACCTCACGTAAATATCGGCACCATCGGCCACGTTGACCATGGTAAAACGACACTTACGGCCGCTATTACTACCGTTCTGTCAAAAAAAGGATTTGCGACGGTGAGATCTTTTGATTCTATTGATAACGCTCCTGAAGAAAAAGAAAGGGGTATTACTATCAATACAGCACACGTTGAGTACCAAACTGATACCCGCCATTATGCCCACGTTGACTGTCCGGGTCACGCTGACTATGTAAAAAACATGGTTACAGGCGCAGCCCAGATGGATGGGGCGATCCTGGTGGTAGCAGCAACTGACGGCCCTATGCCGCAAACACGCGAGCACATCCTTCTGGCACGCCAGGTAGGTGTTCCCCGCCTCGTTGTTTTTATGAACAAAGTGGATATGGTGGACGACGAGGAACTGCTTGACCTGGTAGAAATGGAAATCAGGGACCTTCTTACTTTCTATAATTTTGATGGCGATGCCACCCCTATCATCCGTGGTTCTGCGCTTGGGGCATTGAATGGCGAAGAAAAGTGGGTTGAAACCGTTAATAAACTGATGGATGCTGTTGATACCTATATTCCAATACCGCCGCGCGCCATTGATTTGAAATTCGCTATGTCTGTAGAAGACGTTTTCTCAATAACCGGTCGTGGTACTGTTGCCACAGGCCGTATTGAAAGAGGTGTGATCAACACAGGTGATGCAGTTGAAATCGTAGGTTTCAACGAAGAACCATTGAAATCAGTAGTTACAGGTGTTGAAATGTTCCGCAAGATACTTGACAGAGGAGAAGCCGGCGATAATGCAGGTCTCTTGCTTCGCGGTATTGAAAAGAACGATATCCGTCGTGGAATGGTTGTCTGTGCCCCTGGCTCCATTAAACCTCATACGGATTTCAAAGCCGAGATATATGTATTGAAAAAAGAAGAGGGTGGCCGTCATACGCCATTCTTTAATAAATACCGTCCGCAATTTTATTTCCGTACCACAGATGTTACGGGCGAAATAAGCCTGCCTGATGGAGTGGAAATGGTAATGCCAGGCGATAATGTGACCATAACCGTAAAATTGATTGCCCCTGTGGCCATGGAAAAAAACCTCCGTTTCGCTATTCGGGAAGGGGGCCGTACAGTAGGTGCAGGACAGGTTATTGAAATATTAAAATAAAAATTTAGCTTAATAACCAAAAAAGGGGTGTAGCTCAATTGGTAGAGCAGCGGTCTCCAAAACCGCAGGCCGGGAGTTCGAGCCTCTCCGCCCCTGCGCGTAAAAATTAGGATATGTTCAAGAAACTATATAACGGTCTTCAGCTCACTGCGGATGAACTGATAAACAAAATGACCTGGCCAACGTGGGAAGAATTGCAAAGCAGCGCTATTGTGACCCTTGTAGCTTCAGCGTTGATAGCTCTGCTCATTTTTGGCATTGACTCTATACTGGAACAGGTTTTCAAATTCTTATACACGGTGACTGCTTAAGTAAATATAAGAAATGCAGGACTTTAAATGGTACGTGTTAAGAGTGATTTCAGGACAGGAGAAAAAGGTTAAGCAATATATAGAATCTGAACTGAAAAGAGAAAACCTGAGCGGGAATGTAAACCAGATACTGATACCAATGGAAAAAGTGGTACAGCTCCGCAAAGGTAAGAAGGTAACCAAAGAGCGAAATTATTTTCCGGGCTATATTATGCTGGAGGGATCTTTGGAAGGCGAAGTGACACACGTGATAAAAGCCGTCACGGGTGTTGTAGGTTTTTTGGGGGCTAAGGGCAAGCCGGAACCACTTAGGGCTTCGGAAATAAACAGGATGCTCGGAAAAGTGGATGCCCTCAACGAACTGGGCGATAACCTTGAAGTGCCATATCTCATCGGGGAACCCGTGAAGGTAATAGATGGGCCTTTCAATGGTTTTAGTGGTATGATTGAAGAGATAAACGAAGAAAAGAAAAAATTAAAAGTAGTGGTTAAGATTTTCGGGCGTAGAACCCCAGTTGAACTTAACTACATGCAGGTTGAAAAAGAGTGATGGGAAATTGAAATTTGATGTTTGAAATTCGAAGGTGTCAGTGAGCTTCCATCATGTGATTCCTTTTTCAAGATTTCAGCTTTCAATAAACCAAGTTAAGTTAGAGAACAAATTTGAATAGAGGATGCCGTGGGTAGCCGAATTTCAAATTTCAAATTAAAATTCATATGGCAAAAGAAGTAACAGGTTTTATAAAATTACAGGTAAAAGGAGGCGCTGCCAATCCCGCCCCCCCTATTGGACCTGCATTAGGCTCAAAGGGTGTTAATATCATGGAGTTCTGTAAGCAATTCAATGCAAGGACTCAGGACAGGGCAGGAAAGGTCCTTCCAATCGTTATTACGGTTTATAGTGATAAGTCATTTGAATTTATCATAAAGACACCCCCTGTGGCTGTACAATTAATAGATGCTTCAAAAGCAAAGGGCGGTTCGGCACAGCCAAACCGGGTAAAGGTCGCTTCTGTAAGCTGGGACCAGGTAAAGGCAATCGCTGAAGACAAAATGCCTGACCTGAATTGTTTTACCGTTGAATCGGCAATGAAAATGGTGGCAGGCACCGCAAGAAGTATGGGTATCACCGTTTCAGGCAATGCGCCCTGGGCTAACTAATGGAGGCTATTATGAGCAAATTAACTAAAAAACAAAAAGCGGTTGCAGGGAAATTGGTTCCTGAAAAGAATTATTCACTTGTTGAGGCATCCACCCTTGTAAAAGATATCACCTTTACAAAGTTTGATTCTTCAGTGGATATTGATATTCGCCTTGGCGTTGACCCAAGAAAAGCGAATCAGATGGTTCGTGGAACTGTGGCATTGCCACACGGCACAGGTCGTTCATTAAGGGTGCTTGCACTTGTAAACCCCGACAAAGAAGAACTTGCCAAAGAAGCGGGAGCTGATTTTGCAGGCCTTGATGAATATCTCAAAAAGATAGAAGGCGGCTGGGTGGACATTGATGTTATTATTACCACTCCGGATGTAATGCCTAAGCTGGGTAAGCTGGGTCGTGTCCTGGGTCCACGAGGTTTGATGCCGAACCCCAAGGCCGGAACCGTTACCACCGATGTGGCTAAGGCTGTAAAAGAAGTAAAAGCAGGTAAAATAGACTTTAAGGTTGATAAGTTTGGCATTATTCATGCTTCTATCGGCCGGGTAAGTTTCAAACCTGAGCAAATCAAAGAAAATGCAGAGGAAATATTGCATACGGTTGCCAAATTGAAGCCCTCTTCAGCAAAAGGCACCTATTTCAAGAGCATTACCTTATCAAGTACCATGAGCAAAGGAATTCCAGTGGACTCTAAAACCGTAACCGGAATATAAGCGATGAAAAAAGAACAAAAATCAGAAATAGCAGATATACTGGGTGGTGTCATTGCAGAAAGGAGAAATTTCTACATCACTGATATTTCTACCCTTACTGTGGCGCAGACCAATGACCTTCGTAGGCTGTGTTTTCAGAAAGGGGTACAGATTCAGGTTGTTAAGAATACCCTCATCCGTAAGGCGCTTTCAAATGCAAACATTGAAACAGAGTCGTTTAAACCTGTTTTAAAAGGCCCTTCGGCCATCATGTTTGCTGAAAATTATACCACACCGGCAAAACTTATTAAGGAGTTCAGGTCTAATCATACAAAACCCGTGCTGAAAGCAGCTTTTATTGAAGCTTCTTTATATGTGGGCGATGATATGATTGATACCCTGATGACCCTGAAGTCGAAAGAAGAACTAATTGCAGATGTTATTGCATTGTTGCAATCTCCAATGAAGCGCGTATTAGGCGGACTTCAATCGGGTGGCAACAAAATTGCGGGCATCGTAAAAACACTGTCTGAAAAAGAAGAATCAAAATAACAAATTAAATTTCCTTTAAATCTATATTAAAATGGCTGACGTTAAAACAATTGCCGAAACTCTCGTAAACCTTACCGTAAAGGAAGTGAATGAGTTGGCACAAATCCTTAAAGATGAATATGGCATAGAGCCTGCTGCTGCAGCCCCTGTAATGATGGCTGGTGGTGGTGGCGGAGCTTCTGCTGCCGAAGCCGCACCTGCCGAAAAAACGGAATTCAATGTAATATTGAAAGCCGCCGGCGGCGCCAAACTTAATGTCGTAAAACTTGTAAAAGACCTTACCGGTCTTGGGCTTAAAGAAGCCAAAGAACTGGTTGACGGTGCTCCAAAAGCCGTAAAAGAAGGCATTTCTAAAGACGAGGCTGAAAGTATGAAAGCCAAATTGGAAGAAGCTGGAGCTGAGGTTGAATTGCAGTAAGCGCATAATTTATTCTCCTGAAAGGGAGACAGGAAGACCTGCCATTTTTTGACAGGTCTATCCCTATTTGTAGCTATTTAATAATGTTCATTTAATGTCAACACCCTTGATGAAACAAAATATTGTAAACGGCAGAATCAATTTTGCCAAAATCAAAAATCCCCTGGATTATCCTGACTTCCTGGACGTTCAATTAAAATCGTTCCAGGATTTCTTTCAACTGGAAACTTCACAGGAGGGGCGTAAAAATGAAGGATTGTTCAAAGTTTTTGCTGAAAACTTCCCTATTTCTGACGCGCGGGGCCTGTTTGTCCTTGAGTTTCTGGATTATTTTGTTGACCCTCCCAAATACAACATTGACGAATGTATTGAGAGGGGCCTGACTTATAACGTGGCGCTAAAAGCCAAATTGCGACTGTATTGTACCGATGCAGAGCATGAAGATTTTGCACCGATGGTGCAGGATGTCTATCTCGGTACCATACCGTATATGACCCCAAGAGGGACTTTTGTTATTAATGGTGCTGAGCGTATCATAGTTTCTCAGCTTCACCGTTCACCGGGCGTCTTTTTCAGTCAGACCTTTCATACCAACGGTACCCGTTTGTATTCGGCAAGGGTTATTCCTTTCAAAGGTTCCTGGATGGAATTTGCGACAGATGTAAACAACGTCATGTATGCCTATATTGACCGCAGGAAGAAATTCCCGGTTACTACACTGCTTCGTGCCATTGGTTTTGAATCTGATAAGGATATTCTACAGATTTTTGACCTCGCTGAAGAAGTAAAAGTATCCAAGGCCAAATTGAAACCCCTTGTAGGGCGCAAACTGGCTGCCAGGGTACTTCGCAAGTGGGTAGAAGATTTTGTGGATGAAGATACCGGGGAAGTAGTTTCCATCGAACGTAACGAAATCATTCTCGAACGCGACACCGTGCTTGAGGAAGACCATATTGAAATGATCATTAATGCCAATGTAAAAAGTATTTTCCTTCACAGGGAAGATATGGACGTTAATGATTATGAGATCATCTATAATACCCTTCAAAAAGACCCTTCAAATTCGGGCAAGGAAGCATTGGAGCATATCTATCGCCAGTTGCGAAATGCCGACCCGCCTGATGAAGAAACGGCTCGTGGCATCATTGAACGTCTTTTCTTCTCAGACAAGCGTTATGACCTCGGTGAAGTAGGCCGTTACAGGATTAACAAAAAACTTGGCCTGAGCGAGTCGTCTGAAACAAGGGTATTGACTACCAAAGATATTATTTCGATCATAAAATACCTTATTGAGCTCAGCAATTCCAAAGCCGATGTGGACGATATTGACCACTTGAGCAACAGGCGTGTAAGAACGGTAGGGGAGCAGTTGTACGCCCAGTTTGGCGTTGGCCTTGCCCGTATGGCGCGTACGATCCGCGAGCGGATGAATGTACGCGATAACGAAGTGTTTACGGCCACCGATCTTATTAACAGCCGTACACTTTCATCTGTTATCAATTCGTTCTTTGGTACCAACCAGTTGTCTCAGTTCATGGATCAAACCAATCCGCTTGCTGAGATTACGCACAAGAGAAGGATGAGCGCACTCGGGCCAGGTGGTCTTTCGAGAGAAAGAGCAGGATTTGAAGTGCGTGACGTGCATTATACCCATTACGGGCGTCTTTGCACCATTGAAACCCCAGAAGGGCCGAATATCGGTTTGATTTCTTCATTGTCGGTTTTTGCAAAAATAAACGGCATGGGCTTTATCGAAACCCCATACCGTACAGTTGAAAATGGCAAGTTGCTCATGGACAAACCGGTTACCTACCTGAGCGCTGAAGAAGAAGATGATAAAATTATTGCACAGGCAAATGCGGCGGTTGATGCAAAAGGACATCTTGCCGGTGATAAAATAAAAGCACGTCAAAGCGGGGAGTTTAACATTGTTGAGCCTTCTGCCATCGGGTTTATGGACGTTTCTCCAAACCAGATCGTGTCTATAGCGGCCTCACTTATTCCATTTTTGGAGCATGATGATGCAAACCGCGCGCTGATGGGTTCAAACATGCAACGCCAGGCAGTACCCTTGCTCAAACCGGAGGCCCCTATCGTGGGAACCGGGATTGAGGCAAGGATTGCCGAAGACAGTCGTATCCAGTTGCGCTCCGAAAATGACGGCGTGGTTGAATATGTAGATGCCAATAAGATCATTATTCGTTACGAAAGAGGTTTTGATGAACGTATCCTTGATTTTGAAGGGGATGTTAAAACCTTCCAGCTTATTAAATACCGTCGTACAAACCAGAATTCATGTATCAATCTGAAACCTATTGTAAAAAAAGGCCAGAAGGTTGTGAAGGGGCAGATATTGACCGATGGATTTGCAACTGATGGCGGTGAGCTGGCCTTGGGCAGGAACCTTACGGTTGCATTTATGCCCTGGCAGGGATATAACTTTGAGGATGCTATTGTTATCAATGAAAAAGCCGTTCGCGAAGACTGGTTCAGCTCTATACATATTACAGAATACGAACTTGATGTAAGGGATACCAAACGTGGTATGGAAGAATTTACCAACGATATTCCGAACGTAAGTGAAGAAGCAACCAAGAACCTTGATGAAAACGGCCTGATCCGCGTAGGGGCAGAAGTACATGAAGGAGATATATTGATCGGTAAGATTACCCCGAAAGGAGAATCTGAGCCATCACCAGAAGAAAAACTTCTCCGCGCCATATTCGGTGAAAAAGCGGGTGACGTGAAAGATGTTTCATTGCGCGTTCCACCTTCCGGCAATGGTACTGTGATCTCTAAAAAGCTTTTTGAAAGGGCCAAAAAAGAGAGGAGCGCCAAAGACAAGGATAAAGTATTGGTAAACAAGCTGGAAACTGAGCATAAAAAGAACCTGGTTATCGTAAAAGATCTTCTCATCGAAAAACTGGCAACCGTATTGGATGGCAAGACCTCAAATTCCATTTTTAATGTTTACAGCGAGGAGTTGCTCCCGAAAGGATCTAAATTCAACGCTAAAAACCTTGCCAAGATTGATTATGCAGACATTGATCCTAATAACTGGACCAATGATACCGATAAGAATAACCTGGTAAAGAAGATTCTTCAGAACTATAAAACAAAAATGAATGAAGAAATCGGCAGGTACAAACGGGATCAGTTTGCGATTACCATTGGCGATGAACTTCCTACCGGTGTCCTGAAACTTGCCAAGGTATATGTAGCTGAAAAACGCAAGCTGAAAGTTGGTGATAAAATGGCAGGACGTCACGGTAACAAAGGTGTTGTTGCCAAGATCGTACCTGAAGAAGATATGCCATTCTTACCAAACGGTATCCCGGTTGACATCGTGCTCAACCCGCTTGGCGTACCCTCACGTATGAACCTGGGTCAGATATACGAAACTGTATTGGGCTGGGCAGGCAAAACGCTTGGCGTTAAGTTCGGTACCCCGATTTTTGACGGCGCTACAGAAGAAGAAATTGACTACTATATTGATAAAGCCGGCCTTCCTAAAAACGGTAAAGTGAAGCTTATTGATGGCCTTACCGGTGAAGAATTTGACCAGATGACAACCGTAGGGGTCATTTATATATTGAAACTGAGCCACATGGTTGATGATAAGATGCACTCAAGGTCAATTGGGCCTTATTCTCTTATCACACAACAGCCATTGGGTGGTAAAAGCCAGTTTGGTGGCCAGCGTTTCGGAGAAATGGAAGTTTGGGCGCTTGAAGCATTCGGCGCGTCAAACATTCTCCAGGAAATGCTTACACTCAAGAGCGATGACATCATTGGCCGTGCAAGGACATACGAGGCTCTCGTTAAGGGTGACAATCTTCCGGAAGCAGGTATCCCGGAATCGTTCAACGTATTGTTGAATGAGCTCAAAGGCCTGGCATTGGATATTAAACTTGAATAAAAATTTGAAAGTTTTATGACTCTAAAAAGAGAAAAATTGAAGCTGCAAAGCGATTTTACCAAAGTATCTATAGGCCTTGCTTCACCTGAAATAATGCTTGAATGGAGCAATGGTGAGGTTACGAAGCCTGAAACTATAAATTACCGCACATTTAAACCCGAAATGGGCGGCCTTTTCTGCGAAAGGATTTTCGGTCCTGTAAAGGATTACGAATGTCATTGCGGAAAATACAAACGCATACGCTATAAGGGCATTGTATGTGACCGCTGTGGTGTGGAAGTTACCGAAAAAAGGGTACGTAGGGAAAGAATGGGGCATATAAACCTCGTGGTTCCTGTAGCGCATATCTGGTACTTCAAATCATTGCCGAACAAGATCGGTTACATGCTTGGCCTGCCTGCCAAAAAGCTCGAATTGGTAATATACTATGAGAGATATGTGGTTGTGCAACCGGGCGTAAAAGAAAGCGACGGCATTCAATACCTTGATTTCCTCACTGAAGAAGAATACCTTGAAATCCTGGAAACCCTTCCAAAGGAAAACCAGATGCTTGATGACCATGATCCTAATAAATTCATTGCCAAAATGGGCGGTGAAGCGGTTATTGATCTTTTGGGTCGTTTGAACCTGAATGACCTTTCCTACGAGTTAAGGAACCAGGCATACCATGAAACTTCTCAACAACGCAAAAACGAGGCCCTCAAACGCCTTAAAGTAATTGAGAGCTTTCGAAGCGCCAATGTGAATTTTGAGAACAAGCCTGAATGGATGATCATTAAAGTTCTGCCTGTTATTCCACCGGAATTGAGGCCATTGGTGCCTTTGGATGGCGGAAGGTTTGCATCATCCGACCTTAATGACCTTTATCGTCGTGTCATTATCAGGAACAACCGTTTGAAAAGACTGATTGAGATCAAAGCTCCCGAGGTAATCCTTCGCAACGAAAAGAGAATGCTCCAGGAGGCCGTTGACTCATTATTTGATAACTCACGTAAAGCAAATGCAGTAAAAACCGAAGGCAACCGTCCGTTGAAATCCCTTAGCGACATGCTGAAAGGAAAGCAAGGACGTTTCCGTCAAAACCTGCTTGGTAAACGTGTGGATTATAGCGGCCGTTCTGTAATTGTGGTGGGCCCATGGCTCAAAATGCACGAATGTGGTTTGCCTAAAAACATGGCCGCCGAGCTTTTCAAACCGTTTATCATCCGCAAGCTCATCGAAAGGGGGATTGTTAAAACCGTAAAATCTGCCAAAAAAATAGTTGAGCGCAAAGATCCTGTGATCTGGGATATCCTTGAAAATGTATTGAAAGGCCATCCTGTTATGCTTAACCGTGCCCCAACCCTGCACAGGCTGGGTATCCAGGCATTCCAGCCAAAACTGGTAGAAGGGAAAGCCATACAGCTTCATCCATTGGTTTGCCAGGGTTTTAACGCGGACTTTGACGGTGACCAAATGGCCGTACACGTACCGCTTGGAAATGCAGCCATTCTGGAAGCCCAGCTTTTGATGCTTGCTTCACACAATATCTTAAACCCTGCAAATGGTAACCCCATAGTTGTTCCTTCACAGGACATGGTTTTGGGCCTGTATTATATCACCAAAGGTAGGAAAAGCACCAAAGACCAGGTGGTGAAAGGTGAGGGGCTGACCTTCTATAGCGCTGAAGAAGTTCTTATTGCTTACGATCATAAAGTGGCAGACCTTCACGCATTCATTAAATTGAAAGCGTATGTGCGCGACAAAGAAACAGGGCATCTTGACCTTAAAATGGTTGATTCTACTGTAGGAAGGGTTATTTTCAACCAGGTAGTGCCTGAAGAAATGGGGTTCATAAATGAGCTGCTTTCTAAAAAGACACTTCGTGACATTATCACCCAGATATACCAGAATACTGGGCTTGCACGCGTATCAAGGTTCCTTGATGATATAAAAGAACTCGGTTTCCGATATGCATTTAAGGGAGGCCTTTCGTTTAATATGTCAGACGTGCCTGTGCCACCTGAGAAAGTTAAGATGATTGCTGAGGCCCAACAAGAAGTTGATGAGATCACAGAAAATTATAACAATGGTTTTATCACAAATAATGAACGCTATAACCAGGTTATAGACATATGGACCAGGGTCACCAATCGTGTTACAGATAAACTTGTAAAACATTTGTCTGAAAACAACCAGGGGTTCAATTCTGTGTATATGATGCTTGATTCCGGTGCCCGGGGTTCAAAGGAGCAGATCCGCCAGTTGAGTGGTATGAGGGGTCTTATGGCCAAACCTCGTAAACACGTTGGCGGTGGCGGTGGCGGTGAAATCATCGAAAACCCGATCATCGCAAACTTCAAAGAAGGTCTTTCGGTATTGGAATACTTCATTTCTACGCACGGTGCCCGTAAGGGTTTGGCGGATACTGCCTTGAAAACGGCAGACGCCGGTTATCTTACCCGTCGTTTACATGATGTGGCCCAGGATGTTGTTATCAGGGATAAAGACTGCGGCACCCTGCGCGGCCTTACAATTTCTGCCCTTAAAGACAATGAAGACATGGTAGAAACCCTGTTTGAAAGGATACTTGGCCGTACATGCCTCCATGATATATATCATCCGCTTACGGGTGAACTAATAGCGCCGGCAGGTTCCGAACTAGATGAGGAATTATCTACGGCAATCGAGGAGAGTCCGGTAGAGTTTGTTGAAATACGCTCTGTTTTGACCTGCGAAAGCCGCCGTGGAACTTGTGAAAAGTGCTATGGCCGTAACCTCGCCACGGGCAGGATGGTACAAAAAGGAGAATCTGTTGGTGTTATTGCTGCTCAAAGTATCGGGGAACCTGGCACACAGCTAACACTTCGTACCTTCCACGTGGGTGGCGCTGCATCAAAAATTGCCTCTGAAAGCCAGATCATTGCCAAATTTGATGGTGAACTGGAATTTGAGGGCGTTCAGACAGTAAATTTCAAAACCGAAGAAGGACCTGTAGATGTTGTTATAGGCCGTTCCGGGGAAATACGTGTTGTTGATGTAGCCACAAGGGTAACTATGGTATCATACAATATCCCTTACGGTTCGCAGATTTTCATGAAAAGTGGGCAGGTTGCCAAAAAAGGGGATAGGATTTGTGCCTGGGATCCATATAATGCTGTTATTCTTTCAGAATTCCTCGGCAAAACCATCTTTGAAAATATCATTGAAGGTACAACATTCCGTGAGGAGGTTGACGAACAAACGGGCCACAGGGAAAAGGTGATTACCGAAACAAGGGACAAAACCAAAATACCTACCGTAAAGATATTAAACAAAGCCGGCGAAGTACTTCGGGAATACAACCTTCCGGTTGGTGCGCACATCATTGTTGAGGATAAAGCAAAGGTTGTGGCAGGTGAGATCCTTGTAAAAATACCACGTGCCACCTCAAAAACGAGGGACATCACAGGTGGTCTCCCCCGGGTTACCGAGCTTTTTGAAGCGAGGAACCCTTCAAACCCTTCTGTCATCACAGAAATTGACGGAACTGTGGCATTTGGGGCTATTAAGCGTGGTAACAGGGAAATCCTGATTACTTCAAAAGATGGCGAAACAAAGAAATACCTTGTGCCGCTTTCAAAGCACATCCTTGTACAGGAAAATGACTATGTAAAAGCCGGAGACCCATTATCTGATGGCGCTGTAACTCCTGCCGACATTCTCAAGATTAAGGGGCCGTTTGCAGTTCAGCAGTACATTTTGAACGGTATCCAGGAAGTTTACCGTCTGCAGGGCGTGAAGATAAATGATAAGCATATTGAAGTTATTGTGCGCCAGATGATGCAGAAAGTAATGGTTGACAACCCGGGGGATACACGTTTCCTTGAAGGTGATGCTGTTGACAAGTTTGATGTGGATGAAGAAAACAACTGGATATTTGACAAAAAGATTGTTACTGACCAGGGAGATTCTGAAAACCTCAAAGCAGGCCAGATCATCAGTTCCCGTCAGCTCCGCGAAGAAAATTCTATCCTGAAACGTAAGGACAAAAACCTCGTTGAAGCCCGTGAAGCGGTTTCAGCTACCACAAGCCCGTTATTGCAGGGTATTACCCGTGCCAGTTTGGGTACTCAAAGCTTCTTATCAGCCGCTTCCTTCCAGGAAACGACCAAGGTGCTCAACGAGGCAGCCATATCCGGTAAGGTAGATACACTGAACGGATTGAAGGAAAACGTCATTGTGGGCCACAAGATACCGGCTGGTACGGGGCTCAGGGAATACGAAGACCTGATCGTGGGTTCGCAGGAAGAATATGACAAACTTGTTGCACACAAAGTGTAATTAAATTTAAATAATTGATGCATCAGGACTCCCCTCCTTACAAAGGAGGGGTGCCCGAAGGGCGGGGTGGTTGGCGTATTTAAACCCACATAAAAGATAATAACATGGCAAACGAAAAAGACAATAAAAACCCGGATCCCAACCAGTTGAATATTGAATTGCCGAATGAAGTTGCAGAAGGTACTTATAGTAACCTGGCTATCATTACGCATTCAAACTCAGAGTTTGTACTGGACTTCATCCGCATCATGCCGGGAGTGCCGCAAGCCCGTGTGAAAGCAAGGATATTGCTTACACCACAACATGCCAAAAGGCTTTTGACCGCACTTGGAGACAATATTGACAAGTTTGAACAAACACATGGCCGTATTGACGAAGGCGAGCGCTTTGAAGGTTTCCCGATGAATTTCGGTGGACCGACGGCGGAAGCGTAGTTTACAGTCAACAGTCGGCAGTTAACAGTCATCAGTAGTAGTGATGGTTTAATAAAAATAATAAACCCTGTTTCTAAATTAAGGCAGGGTTTTTTGGTTTTGAAGTTGACAACTTTTAGAAAGTTGTTAACTTGGGATTGTATCAATTCTTTCCATTAGAACTAACTTTGTACAACTAATAGCAAATCGCAAATGAACCCCCAACAAAAAGACGTACGCTGGGAGCAGAGGGTTTCAAACTATAACAAAGCCCTTAAGCGGTTTCGGGCCGCAATAGATATTACTGATAATCTTAAGGTACATGATGCAGTCGCCGATTTGCAAAAAGAAGGCCTGATCCAAAGGTTTGAATACACTCATGAACTCGCCTGGAATGTGATGAAGGATTACGCTGAATACCAGGGGAAAACAGATGTAAAGGGTTCAAGGGACGCCACGCGTGAAGCCTTTAAAATGGGACTTATTGAAGATGGCGAAACCTGGATGGATATGATTGAAACCCGGAACGACACTTCCCATACTTACAATGAGGACATTACAGAAGAAATATTTGTAAAGATCGTAAAGTCTTATTATCCATTGTTTATAGGCTTCCAAAACAAAATGGAAGGGTATCGCTCTAAGAAATAGAAAAATATTGGGATCATGAAATATGGTTTAAAAGACGAAGTCGTTCGCAGGATTATCAAGGTATTCGAATCCTTTCCAGAAGTAGAGGAGGCCATACTGTATGGTTCAAGGGCAAAGGGAAATTTTAAACCAGCATCTGATATAGATCTGACATTGAAGGGTGACAACCTGACCCATTCCCTGCTTAATAAAATCAGGTTGGCGCTGGACGATTTGCTTTTGCCGTTTACATTTGATGTATCTATTTATAGAACAATCCAAAACAAGGATTTAGTTGATCATATTGAACGGGTTGGGATAGTGTTTTATGCTAAAGCCGCTGTTGCCGGGTAGATTCTAAAGTTGTCAACTTCTTAAAAGTTGGCAACTTAGCAAATGGACATCGCAAATTGGCATCCGTAAGTTGACAACTTTCCATAAGTTGCCAACTTTGCGCTCGATCCTCCTTATCAAAAGTTAATTAATCCTTAACGTGATAACTTCCAATAAAAAATATTCATATTTTTGGAGGGTAAATTGCCTCCTGTATGAAGATCCTCCAACTTTGTGCTTTCCTGTTACTGTTTTGCTATGCAAATTCCGCTAAGGCAGCCAATCCTGCTAAAGTCCAGCAGTTCATCAATCAAAAAGACTGGAGTTTTGTAGAAAACAAGGGACAGTTGGCAAACCAATCAGATATCAAATATTATGGCCACCAAGGCGGAGTATATCTTTAT
>Ga0206844_10093_pt1 | contig 32758 bp, 23 predicted proteins | sample Alteio_BWOrgCont_22_FD_152907 | JGI IMG/M metagenome (GOLD analysis project Ga0206844, IMG submission 152907) | Enriched cells from forest soil in Barre Woods Harvard Forest LTER site, Petersham, Massachusetts, United States -... | ecosystem: Environmental > Terrestrial > Soil > Temperate forest >...
AAACTTTTTCAGATAATGTGGCCCTGGGCGTAACATAATGATCAATAATCCTTCTCATGATAAGAGGATCCAGCAAAGAAAACGTCTGGTTGATGGCGGCAAGACCAAGCGCCAGCAGGCATAGCGGCCAATAGCGCCTTAAATATTTAACAAGAACATTCATAATACATGTTTAAACAAACAATTGTCCAAAAGAAAGCGGATTCTTCTATAATCCGCACTGCAAAGTTATCAATTTCGCCGCTAAAATTTTACGATTTCATTTGATTCGGCAAGCTGTGAAGTGGAATATTTTTGATTTTAAAATGTGCGGTGAAAAAAAATTATGGTTCTTTATTACGTGTTTTCAAAATTAATTTGTATTTTTATACCTTTGTTCTGGTATATGTTGGTTCTGGTACACAAAAAAATAGTCTGGCTTATCATCTTGTTCGTAGCTTTAAACCTCCAGGCTATTGGACAACTGAAAGCGAATTTCACCCTTTCATCTCCGACAGGGTGTACCTATCTTAGTGAAAGTTTTCTCAACGCCACAACCGGGGCATCTTCTTCCGTGAGATATACCTGGAAGCTTGGAAATGGCAATATCTCCAAGCTAAAAAATGCGAGCGCGATATATGTAACACCCAAAACCTATTATATAACCCTGATTGACAGTGATGGGAATAAGGTGGATTCCGTTACCAAAAGCATTATTATTTACAATAGCCCTGTAGCCAGTTTTTCAGTAAGTAAGACCGCTGGCTGCTCACCTCTTTCTGTTACCGTGAAGGATAACAGCACACCAGGGTCCGCTTCCATTACAGGCTGGGTCTGGGATTTCGGGGATGGGGACACGAGTTCCTCCCAAAACCCTCCCGCGCACTCTTATTCTGTCTTGGGGACATATAAAATCAGCCTTTATATTACTGACAATAATACGTGTTCCGGATCTTACCAATTTCCGTCACCGATTGTGGTTGGTTCAGCCCCCGTAGTGGGTTTTACTTCGTCATCTACAGGTGGATGTTACCCTCCACAAACCATTAACTTCACCTCAAAAGTTACTTCAACTTTCGGGGGATTGACGTATAGTTGGGATTTTGGCGACGGGGGAAGCTCAACAAGTCAAAATCCCAGCCATACCTATACCTCATCCGGGAGCTTTGACGTTGGGATAACAGCAACAGATTCAACAGGATGCAATTCGACCATCGTACAACCAGGGTTTATTTTTATTGGGATCCCCACTGCCAATTTTCAATATTCCCCAAGCAACGGGTGCGCGCCCCTTAATGTAAGTTTTATGGATATTAGCACCGGTGAAGACCCTGGGGCAAGTTTTTTCTGGGATTTTGGCGACGGGTCAACATCCAATAATTATAACCCGACACATATTTATGCCGTTGGCACTTACAGTGTGAAAGAAATTGTAATAAACCCATCCGGCTGTGGCGATACTACCGTTAAAACCAATATTATACATGTAACAAAAGGCTACACTGCATCCTTTACCGCCGATAGCATACTTTGTCAAGAGCCTTTTACAACAACCTTTATTAATACTTCAGGCTCGAATACCCACATCCTGTTCTGGAATTATGGTGACAGTACCAATACAGACACGACAAGAACGCATACCTATCCAAATATGCCTCCAATGCCTACCCAATCAGACCCTAATCCCCCGACAAGCCCATATACTGTGACCCTGGCGGTAATTGATGGAAACCAATGCATTGAGGAAGTTACCAAAAAAGACTATATTTATGCGCAGGCCACTACGGCAAATATCTTTATCTTCCCTTCTACCGGAATCGGTTGTGTTCCCTATACGGTACCTTTTACCGGCAATGTTTCTACCATAGATCCTATTAAGTTTTATTCCTGGCATTTTGGAGATTACACGGCTGATTCTACCAATGTCCAAAACCCTGGCAACCACATTTATACAGATACAGGCAGTTTCAATGTCACCTTTTCCGTGGTCACCAATACAGGATGCAAAGCCAAGGCCTCTTCAACCATACTGGCAGGGGATAAACCACCGGTCAGTTTTTCCGGAGGCCCTTATTCGGGCTGCCTCAACAGTCTCAGGGATGCAGTGTTCCGAAGCACTTCCAATAACGATACTTCTGGCCCGATCAAAGCCGAGCAATATTCCTGGCTTTTCAGCGATGGCCGAACCGGTGTCTCCGATACTATCGCTTTTAACGGAAGGGTCACCAATTATCTGGATGATAAGCCGGGCAAATACACCGTTCGGCTAATTACGACTAACAATGGCTGCAATGATACTTCTCCGAAAAAACAGCTTATTACCATAACCGGTCCCTGGGCGAATTTTACAGTAAAACAAAATGACATCTGCAACCCCGCCCTGGTAAGTTTTATTGACAATTCATTGGATAATACCAGCGTAGTATATTCTTTTGGGGATGGTGACACATCATCCCAGCGAAATCCAGTTCATCAATACGCGCCTGGTAAATACGCCCCTTCCATGATTGTGTATAACGATACGTCCGGCTGCTCGGATAGCTTCAAGATGACTACTCCGATTGTTGTGCCTGTGCCCTGGAAAGTTTACCTGATTGATTCGCCCCTGCAGGGGTGTATCCCTTTTCCGGTAACTTTTACACTGGTATCCAATGATTCGAGCCTGAGTACAGTTGATTTTGGTGATGGTAATTTACAACCTGGAATAAGAACCGGCGCATTGCCCCTGATGGATACAAGTACACGGTTTACTCATACCTACCTAACGAGGGGCGTAGATACGGTAAAGGTGAGAGCGGTAAACTTGGCCAACCAATGTATGCAGACTTATGTTTTAGAGCCGCCCGTTATCATCAGCGGCCCCAGCGCCAAATTTACTGTTGACAGGATCAGCGGTTGCATCCCCTTTAAAGTCGGGCTTATAGATCAATCCGGGAAAGATCCAACGGTTACCGCAAAATATTATTCTATGGGCGATGGCAATACCGTAAAAGTTACCAGCGATACCATGTATTATACATACACCCAGCGACCGTTCGACCAAAATGCCGGCTATACCATTACTTTAACGGTTCAGGACCCGGGCTGCACCAATTATGCATACGCAGAGGTATATCCCACCTTGCCCGTACCCGTAATCGTTATTGATTCGGACTATACATGTACTTCAACGCTATATATTTTTTCGCCCACAGATAGCGGGGTAGGCCCTTTTCAGTATGTCTGGAATTTTGGCGATGGTGATACCTCAAACCTTTCCACCGTAGTTCATTCTTACAGAAAAGATGGTGATTACAGGATAAAACTTAAAATGACAGACGGTAACGGCTGCACCGATACGACTTCCGAAAAACTGCTATTCGACAAAATCATGTCAAGGGCGAATTTTACCGACTCAACGACAAAAAGCAATTGTCCGCCCGTCACAGCCCATTTTTATGATGAATCAAAATTTGCTTATGGTGGGCTTGATAGTTTTGAATGGAATTTTGGGGATGGATCCGCCCCTGTCTATACGGAATTCCCTTCCAAAGTATATAACGTGCCGGGCAATTACACCGTGACGCTCAAAATAACCGATTCGCTTGGATGTGTGGATTCTATTAGTAAAACAAACCTTATAAGTATCAAGGGGGCCACCGGGACATATACGGTTAGTCCTAAAAGCGGTTGTGTGCCTTTAACCGTCCAACTCACTGCTTTTTCAAATAATGCAAGCAAATTTTCATGGGACCTGGGAAATGGCCAGACACCATCAGGATCCACAATAACATATACTTATACAGCAGCCAGGGCCTATATTCCGGTTCTTCTTTTGAGCGATAGTTTTCTCTGCACCTATCCATTGCCGGCAATTGACACAATTAATGTTTATCCCCTCCCGATACCTGATTTTATTTTTGACTCTATTTGTTCCGGCCTTCCTACCTATTTTTATGACGCCTCCGATCCCCAATCCGGATCCATTGTAGCATGGAGTTGGGATTTCGGAGACGGTACCAGCTCGAACCTCCAAAACCCTTCTCATATATACAAAAGGAATGGTTATTACGATTTAGGGCTCAAGGTAACCAATAGCAATGCTTGTCAGGCGAATGTGAGCAGGACTATAAAAATCGGCGGTGTCACAGCAGGTTTTAAGACACCGCCAACCAGTTGCGTCGGTTCTGTAGTTCAGTTTACAGATACTTCAAAAAGTGATACCGCTATCGAGTCAAGGCTATGGCTGTTTGGGGACGGAGACTCGTCAACGCAAACCAATCCAACCCATATTTACCTGAAAAAGGGTCTATATACCATATCCCTTTTTGTGGCGAATTACAAAGGATGCGTGGATACGCTCATCAGGACCAAGGCCCTCCTTATTGGAGACACTGTTCCTCCCCCCGCCCTTACCTTATTCAGGGTCACCGTGTTGAACGATACCAGTGTTGAGGTGGACTTTTCAAAATACATGGATATTGATTTTGGAAAGTATATTATATATATGAAAGATGTCAACGGAAATTTCGTGCCCGTTGACAGTGTTTCAGATATAAACAAGACCGTTGATACAATTTCAAAACTCAACAATTTAAATAATATCTATTGCTTCGAGGTACAATCGGGCAATGTCTGCAATCACTATTCCCCTCATTCGCAAGAGCATTGCACCATTAAAGTTACGGCAAAACCCGGAATTGATAAAGCCTTAATAAGCTGGACTCCCTATGTAGGCTGGAATGTGGTAAGCTACCAGGTCTTCAGAAAGAGCTACTATTCCAATTCATTCTTACCCGTTAACATGGTGCCCGGCGATACCCTGACCTATGCCGATACGGATATTATTTGTTATAAACCCGTTACCTACAAGATCAAAGCATTTGAAAGCGGCGGTTTCTTTGAAACATCGTGGAGCGATACAGCCAATACCCTGCCTATTCATGTTCCCAGGCTGCCATCGCCACAGTTGACCCACGCAACTGTGCCCGATAACTCGAACATATTGATTGAATGGAATGACATCCCGAATTTGAAAATCAAGAAATGGATTGTTGAAAAATCATTTGATGGATTGAAATACAACATTTTAGACACCCCATTTAACAGAAACAGACTATCTGTAACCGATTCAAAAGTGGATGTTCAGAACAATTCATATTTTTACCGGCTCGACCTTATGGATAGCTGTGGGGATATCAGTCCGTACAGTAATATTGCCAAAACCATTTTGCTAAGGGCCGATACGACCCCTGACGTAAGGCCATACCTTTACTGGACGGCGTACAGATATTGGCCGGAAGGCGTACAATATTATGAGATAGATTTAACAGATGCCGATGGAAACTTTACCATGCTAAACCGTACAACTTCAGGCAACGATACTTTTTTTACTGATAATGTTACGGACCTTAATTCCCTGCCTGGTTATTGTTACAGGGTGGTAGCACACAGGAACGGGCCGCCGTCCAACCCGAATCAAAACCTGGGCATTACCAGCATCTCTAACGATGCCTGCGTCCAGGCCCGTTCAAGGGTGTTTGTGCCAAATGCATTTACACCAAATGATGATGGCCTTAACGATTCGTTGACAATAAAGGGATTGTTTATCAGTGAATTCCATATCCGCATTTATGACAGGTGGGGCACAAAGGTTTTTGAATCGAATTCCCTTAGTAATTCATGGGACGGTACTTTTAAAGGCAGCAAGCCTGTAACGGATGTCTATGAATACCTGATAGATGCCAAAGGAACTGATGGAAAACCCTATTTCTTTAGTGGAACCGTGACGGTTTTGCCTTAGATACCACGGGTTTCCGACAAGTTTGTTAATTTTGTCAATCCTGATTTCTGCATGTTTTTTGCTAAAGCATGTGACCCTTGTTAAAAATAAATTTTCAGTACCTGAGAACAATTCAAATTTCAAACTATTAAATCAATAATGGAATTTCCAGAAACACTTGATAAAAACGTTGTCAAAACATCTGATCAAGGCATTTACAGTTATGCCACAGTGGAAGGCGATAAACTTGGGGTGCGGTTTTATGTACTTGCCAATGGATTAACGGTCATTCTAAGCGTAAACAAAGCCGAACCACGGATACAGGCATTTGTGGCCGTAAAAGCAGGAAGCAAAAATGACCCTTCCGACCATACGGGGCTTGCACATTACCTTGAACATCTCATGTTTAAAGGAACTGACAGGTATGGTACAAAAGATTATGCCACCGAAAAGATATATCTCGACCAGATTGACCAATTGTATGAAGATTACAACCATACAACGGACGAAGCACAAAGAATGGAGATTTATAAAAAGATAGACTCCGTATCAGGAACAGCTGCTAAATATGCCATTCCAAATGAGTATGACAAAATGGCTACTTCCCTTGGCGCAACAGGAACCAATGCATTTACTTCGGTAGAAGAAACTGTTTATATTAATAACATACCATCAAACGAACTGGAAAGCTGGCTTATCCTGGAAGGGGAACGTTTCCGGAACCCCGTTTTCAGGCTGTTCCATACCGAACTCGAAACAGTGTATGAAGAAAAAAACCGTGGACTTGACAACGATGATGTAAAAGTGGACGAGGCGCTGATGTCAGGCATCTTCCGAAACCATCCGTATGGCACCCAGACCACCATTGGCACCATTGAACATCTCAGAAACCCGTCCCTGGAAAAAATAAGGCAATATTACAGTACCTATTATGTCCCCAACAATATGGCCGTGATCCTGGCAGGAGACCTTGATCCTGACAAAACCGTGGCACTGGTTGACAAATATTTTTCCCAGTTGGAGCCAAAACCGGTTCCGCAATTTACTTTCAAACCAGAAACAGAAAGAAATGAACCGATTATCAAAACCGTTTTGGGGCCTAAGGCGGCTGAAGTCAATATAGCTTTCCGTTTCCCGGGGGCCGGTACCAGGGAGGCTCTTTTACTACGCATAGCCAGTTCCCTCTTGTTTAATGACAAAGCCGGGCTTATTGACATCAACTTGCTTAAAAGCCAGAAACTCCTTGATGCCTATGCCGATATTTCAGTCCATAAAGATTACAGTTATCAACTGATCCAGGGCGTTCCGACGACGGGGCAAAACCTTGAGGATGTAAGGAATTTGCTTTTTGATCAACTTGAAAAACTAAAAACCGGCGATTTTGATTCTGATCTTATTACAGCCATCATAAATAATTTAAGGATTTCAGATATACAAAAACAGGAGAACAACACCTCCCGTGCGTTTACCATTATGGAGGCTTTTGTGACCGGAAGGAATTGGGCTGACGTTGTTGAGGAGAACGATAACTTTAAAAAAATAACGAAAGACGATGTTGTATTATTCGTAAATAAATGGTACAGAAATGATTATGTAGTTGTGTATAAGGAAGTAGGCGAAGATAAGAACGTTGTAAAAGTTCAAAAGCCTCCTATCACCCAGGTTGTCATAAACCGGGACGATGTTTCTGATTTCGCAAGTAAAATCCTCCACGCCTCCGCCGACCCTTTAAAACCGGTATTCCTGGATTATAAAAAGCTTATATCCGTAACCGAACTGGCCGACAAGGTGCCATTGTATTATCTTAAAAATACAGAAAATGAGCGGTTCACGTTGTATTATTTTTTGGATATGGGCAGAGACAATGATACACAATTGCCAATTGCCGCCAATTATCTCCAGTTTTTGGGCACTGATAAATACACCGCAGACCAGATAAGCCATGAATTCTACAAACTGGCCGCAAGTTTTGGTGTATCGGTGTCCAATGACAGGACCTATATTTACCTTACAGGACTTCAGGAAAATTTTGATGCTTCGATATCCCTGTTTGAAGAATTACTGAACAGGGCCAAACCAGACCAGGAAGCCCTTGATGCACTGATTTCCAATACCATACAGGAGCGGGAAAACCAGAAGATGAACAAAGACGTGATATTGTTCAGGGGCATGGTATCCTACGCTAAATACGGGCCCAAGAACCCGTTCAACAACAACCTCAGCAATGAAGAACTGCAGAAATTAAATGGTGAAACCCTCACTGGATATCTCAGGAACCTGAACGCTTACCAGCATAAAATTTATTACTACGGACCTGCGGCAGAAAACGACCTTTCCACAATACTCAATAAAAGACACCGGACTCAAGGGGAATTAAAACCATATCCCTCCCCTATAAAATTCAAAGCCATACAAATAGAGGAAAACAAGGTCTTCTTTTCAGATTTTGATATGGTGCAGGCCAATATCTATTGGGTGGCCAAAGGAGACCCTTACAATATAAACAAACTGGCCGAAGGAGCTTTGTTTAATGAATATTTTGGCGGCAGCATGGGTTCCATTGTGTTCCAGGCGCTTAGGGAAGCCAGGGCTTTGGCTTACAGCACCTACTCAAGATACGAAACGCCGAACCGAAAAAGCGATCCGTTTTTTGTAACCGCCTTTATAGGGACGCAGTTTGACAAGATAGACGAGGCCATAGGAGGCATGAATGACCTTTTGCATCACTTACCACAGACTGATGTACTTCTTGAAAATGCACGCAAAGGGCTGAAGGGACAGATCGAAGCACAACGTATTATTCGCAATGATATCCTGATGAATTACGACCAGGCCGCGAGAATGGGTAACGATCATGATGTGAGAAGGGATGTTTATGAAAACTTAGACAAATTTACCATAGATGACCTCGATCATTTCCATCAGGAAAATTATGCTTCCAGGGACTATACATTATGCGTGCTGGCTTCTAAGAAATCAATCAATCCGGCAGACCTTGATAAATATGGAAAGGTAGAAGAACTAACCCTGGAACAAATTTTTGGGTACTGATCCTCCACAAATCAGCGCGGTTGATTTTCTGGTTGTCGGCCAGGGAATGGCAGGCACCATGATGGCCTGGCACCTGGTAAAGGCCGGTAAAAGCGTTTCAGTAGTTGACGATGGATTGCCATCAGCCTCAAAAGTGGCCGCAGGATTGTTTAATCCTGTCACGGGCAGACGTTTCGTGAAATCATGGTTGATAGATGACTTATTGCCCTATGCCGAAACGGTTTACCGTGACCTTGAACTAAAACTTGGCAGGCAGTTTTTATATAAGGTTCCCATTGTAAGATTTCTATCCGGCCCGGAAGAAAAAATGGTTTACGAAAGAGCACAACGGGCAGATAATCATAACTATATTGAAGGGTTTGCCGCTTCGTCCACAGAGAATAAATTTGCCAGTTGCGAAATAAAAGGAGGCGGATATGTGGATACTGATTCCCTGATTGTTTTATTCCATAAATACCTGGCTGAACAAGGGATGTTTATTGAAGACGATTTCAGATATAAAGATGTGGAATTAAGCGGAGAAAACATTAAATGGAAAGGACATTCTGCAAAAGCAATTATTTTCTGTGAAGGATATAAGGCAACTGACAATCCATACTTTCCCGGTTTACCATTCAACCTGGCAAAAGGCGAAATCCTTACGGTCAGCATCCCTGAATTAAAATCCGAAAAAATCCTCATGTCCGGTGGGTACCTGGTCCCAATCGGGGATGATATTTACAAACTGGGCTCTACCTATGAATGGGATGATCTGAGTCCGGATCCTACTGAGAAGGGCAAAGAAACACTCGTCAATCTGTTAAAAAGAATAACCGACCTTCCTTTCGAAATCATTGGCCATGAAGCGGGTGTGCGCCCGGCGGTCAAGAACCGACGACCCATTTTAGGCCAAAGTTCTGTAAACGAAAATATGTTCATTTTAAATGGCATGGGGACCAAAGGAGTAATTCTCGCACCTTTTTTTGCAAAGCAACTGACAGATTATATTTTAGACGGAAAGGCGTTGGATAAAGAGGTGGATGTGCATTTTCAGTAGGGACAATTGCGTTAACCCTACGGCTTCAACTCAAAATAGTCAGAAATATGAGGCAGTCCATTGTCATGATGGATGTTTTCCGCCGTTTCCCAATCATGTTTTTTAGGTTTTGAACCTTTGTGCCGATAAATAAATGCTGCAAAAATCCCTGAGAAGGCGCCAAATAAATGCCCTTCCCAACTGATATGCGGATCAATGGGAAATACACCCCAGAATATCCCCCCATAATAGATGAGAATAAGAAGAGAAATGGCCTTGAGCCTGTTATCTTTTCTGAAAAGCCCCCCGAAAAACAAAAAAGCGGCAAGTCCGTAAATGACGCCACTTGCCCCGATATGTACATCAGGCCTTGCAAAGAGCCACACAAGTATCCCTGTCAATAGATAAATAATGATCCAGGTTCTTCCCGACACTTCAGGATAGAAATAATTAAGGGACGCCCCAAGGATAATTAATGGAAAGGTATTAGACCAGAGATGGAAATAATTTGCATGGATCAGCGGCATTAAAACGATACCTCTAAGCCCAATAAGTGTTCTCGGGAAAACCCCGAGATCTGCCAGGCTGATGCCGGAAATAACCTGGAAAATCATGATGATCCATAGAAGGCTCACGAAAATAAATGGGTATGTAAAACTATTTATCAGGCGCATCATATACTGCGAAAATAGGGAAGATTATGGTATGTGAAACCTGTATAAATATTGGCAGGCATCCTCATAAATTACAAAATTTTGCTTTTTATGGTTCGCATATCATTATTGACCCGTTCTCTCCTCAACTGAAACCAATTATCTTTGAATCCGGATTTAAACATATCCATAAAAATCTATGAACCGAATTGACAGGTTGTTCGGGATGCTCGTTTTGCTACAATCCAAAAAGTACATGACGGCAGAAGATATAGCCACAAAATTTGAAATAAGTGTACGTACTGTTTACAGGGATATCAAGGCGCTGTGTGAACAAGGGATTCCAATTGGCTTTGAACCGCACAAGGGTTATGGTGTGGTGGATGGCTATTTTTTGCCTCCGGTATCTTTCAGCACTGCGGAGGCCAATGCATTGTTGCTTATGGAAACGATCGTATATGGATTTGCCGACAGATCCATAGTAGAACATTATTCCACTGCGCTTAATAAGGTCAAAGCCGTTTTGCGAAATTCACAGAAAGAAAAACTGGAAGAGCTTAATGAGAATATCAGGATGCATTTGCCTGCCTTTATCAAAAATGATTTTGAATTCCTTGCAGACATACAGGATGCCATTTCCCAAAAGTATATCCTTGCTATAGATTACAAAAACAACAAAGAAGAAACCAACCACAGGCAGATAGAGCCGGTCGGGCTGATTTTTTATAGCATGAACTGGCATCTTATTGCCTGGTGCCATTTGCGAACCGAGTACAGGGATTTCAGGGTGTCTCGTATCCTGAAACTCAGAAACACCGGGATGCCTTTCAGGAAACCAGGCCATATCACCTTAAATGACTTCATGAAAAATTTTTCAGAAAATTATTGATTTCTGAAAATGCACTGACATAGGGTTGTCAGTACGGGCCGGTTTCTTTGTACCATAATTTTAAAAAACACAATTATGGAAATCATCCCAATGTTATTGAAAGAAATGGAGCATGAAGCTCAAACCACCCGCAAAATGCTGGAACGCGTACCCGAAGACAAATTCTCCTGGCAGCCGCACCCCAAAAGTATGACCCTGCAAAGACTGGCCACCCATGTGGCAGAATTGCCGGAATGGGTAAATATGGCCATTACCACGAATGCCTGGGTTTTAGACGAAGATAATTTCAAACCCAATCTTGCCAAAAACAAGGCTGATCTGTTGGAACTGCATGAAAAATCTTATATATTGGGCAGGGAGCAGCTCGAAAAAGCAGATGAAGAATTGCTAAAGCAAAACTGGCAAATGCTTGGCGGACCAGACGGCAAGCGGGTTTTCTATGAAGCCTCAAAAGAGGAGGTTATCCGCATGGCATTTTGCCAAACCGTTCATCACCGAGCCCAGCTTGGTGTTTTCCTGAGGCTACTGGACATACCCATTCCCGGCAGTTATGGGCCAAGCGCAGATGAACACTGAGTCGTTATGAAACAATTATTTCAGATAGCCCTGCTGTCCGTGGAATGATTTCCCCGGGCGGTGGGGTTGTTTATTTAATGCAGGGACAATCTCAATCCGTAAAACGTACTGAAAAACAAGATGTTCCTGTAAGTCTTAACGGTGAAATATATGAAAAAGATAAATACAAATGCTTTAAGGGAACTCTCTACATTTGATTGTGCGTAAACCCTTTTTATGGCAATAAATAAGTAAATGAAATAAAATACAGCGCTTATGATAGTGCCACCCGCATCGGTATTAATAAATTGAATTGCTGCTAAGACTTCGTCATGTGAAAGCAATCTTACAACGTGAGCCAACAACAAAAACAGGGCAATGATAATACCAATGATCTTCATGCCAAAAACCATGAAGATCAACATGAAGCTATAAAAATGCAAAGTAAAAACGAGATGCTCCACAAAATATCTTTTCTGGCCAAGAAAAGATAAACTGATAAGCAACGCGAAGATTGGGATCATAAGTATGATGAGGGTTTTGGCTTCTCCTTTTTCACGTTCACTGAATTGCGTTTCATAGTCCTGATAACTGACCCCTTCTTTCTTTATTTTGGCATCCACCATCTCATTTAAAGTTTTCCTGAAAGGGCCTTCTGTTACATGTTCTAAAGAGGTTGTAAAAGTATCAGCGTTTGAGAATAGAAAATAGATGATGTTGCAGACCAGGAAGAGCTGAATTGGGTTCATGTACTTTTTACGATGGCCCGTGACGTACTCCAGGGTCAGAAATCCTGGTCTTGTGAATAGATTTTTAATGGTCGCAAAAAACTTGGAATCAAAATGGGTGAAGGCATGAAAAGTTTCTCCCAGGAAATGTGAAACCTTGAAATCACTTTTACCTTCTTTTTTCTGTCCACAGTGGCTGCAATAAGGCCCTGATAATGGTGCGCCGCAATTGGCGCAATTATCAAGCAAAACCGTCGCCGAAAGCGTGACCCTCATCTCAGGCTTCCCAAACAAAAAATTTATGATTCTATTCATATCAGGTTTGTGGTGGATTTCTCCGCCTCAAACTTATAGAAAATCAGGGAGGATGGCAAAAGTGTTTGTCCTATTGGGAAGATTTTATCTCAATTCTGAACTTTAAACTTCGCGATGAATTAACAAAAATATAATCCCTTCCTAAAAACCATTTCCTCTTGATATGGTTGTATATTTGGATCAGGAAACAATATTAACAGTAACCATTTAAATACCAATACCATGTTAGAGAATTCAAAAGCATCAAGCAGTTTTTCAGTAAATGATATTGAAAAAGCAAAGCAGTTTTACAAAGACACTTTAGGGCTTAAGGTTTCTGAAAACAATGAAATGAAAATGCTTAACCTGAACATCAATGATGGGAACAGGATCATGATCTATCCCAAGCCTGATCATCAGCCAGCCAGTTTCACTGTGCTCAATTTCCCTGTTTCAGATGTGGAAAAAACTGTGGATGAGCTTACTGCCAAAGGGGTGAAATTTGAACAATACCCACAGTTTGGTACCAATGCAAAAGGTATTGTCAACGATCCTAAAATGGGGCCAAAAATCGCCTGGTTCAAAGACCCAGCCGGGAATGTCTTGTCTGTACTCGAAGCACAGTAACCATAACAGAATCAGGAATCAAAAGCCCTTGGAGTATAGCTACATCCTTTCATTGGGCGAGCGTTCCAGATTCCGGATGAGCCTTATTTCCTCTATTTCTTCCTGAGTGGCCGCCAGTGGGTGTAGAATTACCTTTGCCATTTCAAATGAAAAATAAGCAATAGCCTAGGAGAACAAATGATATTTTTGCAGACATAGTTATTTCAAAATGCTCTTTAACTCTAAAGATATTTCAACCGCTTTATCCGGTTCCACACTACTGATTGTCGTAAACGCAAAAGATTGGAATACCCATCATGCTCAAATGCAATGGTTTGAGCGGGATAAACCAACCGATGAATGGAAACCTGTAAATGATCCATTCAATGTCGTAATAGGTAAAAACGGGCTGGCTAACGGACTCAGTTTAATTCCAGTACCTGAAGGTATTACAGACCTGAAAAGTGAAGGCGATCTGAAATCTCCGGCTGGGCTTTTCGGGTTTTGTTTTGCTTTTGGATACGCTCCAAATCCTGAACCGGGTATGACCTGGCCCTATCTTGCCATTGATGAAAATTTCGTGGGCGTAGATGATCCTGATTCAAGGTATTACAACTGTATTGTGAACGCATCCAAACTTACTCCACATGACTGGAAATCAGCCGAAACCATGATGCGCCCCGATGGATTGTACAAATGGGGATTAGTTGTTGATTACAACTTTAATCCATTCAGAAAAGCTGGCGGTTCCCAGATTTTTCTTCATATCTGGCGCAATTCAGAAACAGGAACAGAGGGTTGCACCGCCATGCCTGAAGATAAAATGCTGGAACTGCTGAAATGGATTGACGGCAGCAAAAATCCTTTGCTTTTGCAAGGGGCTGGAATTGAAATCTGAATTTGCAAATAAGGTTTAGGGACAAGTTCTAATTGTCTTAATGTCAGAATTCTCTCACTAATTGCAATTGAACCCAAGCACTATCGCCAGGGTAAAAATAATCATTAGTTCTTTTAGTTACTTCTTACTTCTCACTCTTTACGAAGGACTATAATTCGGCGCCTCTTTCGTAATATATACATCATGTGGGTGACTTTCACGGATACCGCTGGATGTGATCTTGATAAATTTAGCTTTTTGAAGTTGTTCGATATTGGCAGCTCCGGCATACCCCATACCTGCTCTCAAACCTCCTACATATTGAAAAATAACTTCTGAAAGTGGCCCTTTAAACGGAACCCTGCCTACAATCCCTTCAGGCACCAGTTTTTTAATTTCTTCCTCTGGGTCCTGGAAATAACGGTCACCTGAACCTTGTTTCATGGCTTCCACAGATCCCATACCGCGATAGGTTTTGAACTTGCGTCCTTCATAGATAATAGTCTCACCCGGGGCTTCTTCCACACCGGCAAAAATGCCGCCTGCCATGATGGTACTGGCACCTGCCACAATGGCTTTTACCAGGTCACCTGTATAGTGAATACCCCCATCGGCAATGATAGGAACTCCGGTTCCCTCCAATGCTTTGGCACATAACATAATAGCCGTCAACTGAGGCATACCGATACCTGCAATAACGCGCGTGGTACAAATGGATCCGGGGCCAACCCCAACTTTGACACAATCTGCACCTGCTTCAACCAGTGCGAGAGCCCCCTCACCGGTGGCGACATTGCCTGCAATGATCTCAATATCAGGAAATTTTATCCTGACCCTTTTTATCGTTTCCAAAACGCCTCTCGAATGGCCATGTGCTGTATCTATAACCAATACATCAGCCCCTGCTTTTCTCAGGGCTTCTACTCGTTCTTCTATGTTAGCGGTAATTCCAACGGCAGCTCCCACACGCAAACGGCCATACTGGTCCTTACAGGCTTTTGGATAAGACTTTAGCTTTTCAATATCCCTGAAAGTTATCAGGCCTTTTAATTTCCCGTCTTTGGTAACAACAGGCAGTTTTTCAATTTTATAATTTTTCAGAATTTCCTCTGCTTCAACCAGGTTCGTATTTTCAGGGGCAGTTATCAGGTTTTCCCGGGTCATAATTTCAGATACGCCACGGTGGAAATTCTTTTCGAAGCGCAGGTCCCGGTTTGTCAATATCCCCTGAAGGACATTTTCTTCGTCAACAATGGGGATACCGCCTATCTTGTGTTCCTTCATTATTTTAAGGGCATCGGCCACGGTTGCGCTTTTATGTAGTGTGATCGGGTCCTGGATCATGCCGCTCTCTGATCTCTTTACTTTGCGCACTTCATCCGCCTGGCGCTCAATACTCATGTTTTTGTGAATGATACCAATACCACCTTCCCGCGCCATGGCCACTGCAAGGTCAGATTCGGTAACTGTATCCATTGCCGCAGAGATAATGGGCACATTTATCCTGATGTTCCTGGTGAGCCTGGTTTCGAGGTTTGTTTCGTAGGGCAAAACTTCAGAATAGGCCGGGACAACCAGGACATCATCATAAGTTAGACCTTCGTCAAGAAATTTTTCGGGGGTAGTAGGCATGGTGCAAATAATTTAGATTATTTGCCGTGCAAAATTAGGGAAAGATTCTGATATACGTAGGCACGCAGGATACGTTCCTCGGATGTGCATAAAAAAGGCGCCTTTTTGAAGACGCCTTTTCCTCAATAAACTTGTTATTTTTAATTTTTTGCCGGAGCAGCGGCTGGAGCGGCAGGTTTTGCCACTACTTCACCATGAATGATTAAAACAGTCATATCACCGCCATCAGTGGTCACGGTAACGCTCTTGTTATAGGATCCCATTGCCATTGCATTATAAGTGGCTTTTACATAACCGGTTTTGCCTGGGGCAACCGGTTCTTTGGTATAATCGGAAGTGGTACAGCCACAACCGGGTTGAACTGTTTTAAGAGCCACAGGTTCGCTGCTGGTATTGGTAAACTTGAAAGTGGCAGATGCAGGTGTGCCTTGTGGAATCTTGCCCATATCAATGTTTTCCGTAGTCCATTTAAGAGGACTTGCTTTTGGTGCCGGAGCTGCGGGAGCCTTAGGGGGCGTTTGAGCAAATGCGCTGATGCTTAAAAATAACACCATGGCAAAGGTCGAAGTGATAATTCTTTTCATAACGATAACGTTTTTTAGTTTTCTATTTATAAGTTAAAAATACAAATTTAATGGAAAAAAGATACAAAGCTGTTAACAACAATTGAACTTTTGTTAATGAATTGTTAATGGGGGCATCTTCTATAGGCTAAATGCCTAATTTAGCGCTGTGTCAAGAAATACCATAAGGCTTGTAGCGCTATTAGGGACTATATCCATTATCGGCATTATTGTAATCCAGATATACTGGGTGCAAAAAGCCTTTGATATCAGGCAAAAGCAATTTAATCAGACCATACACATTGCCCTGAAAAACGTGGCAGATAAAATTGCAGGCTTTAACCACAGTATCCCTCCGACGGAAAACCCTGTAAACCAGCTTTCTTCCAATTATTATGTGGTGAACGTGAACACGGTCATTGACGCAGGTGTGCTGGACCATTATCTAAGGGAAGCTTTTGTGAACGTAAACATGAACCTCGATTATGAGTACGCCATTTATGATTGCGCCACAAATACAATGGTATATGGCAAATACGTTAGCCCGTCAAAACATGAAGAAAAGAAAAACCTCTCGGTCAATTTCCCGGTTTATAACAAGTTTACCTACTACTTCGGTATTTATTTCCCTACAGAATCCAACTTTATCACCGGTGCGGGAGAAATGAGCATCTGGGTGTTCTCATCTGCCATACTGCTCATTGTGGTCACATTTTTTGGTTATGCCATTTATATCATTCTCAAGCAATCACGCCTCTCTGAAATCCAAAAAGATTTTGTGAACAATATGACCCACGAATTTAAAACGCCTCTTTCCACGATTGCCATTTCCGCAGATGTCCTTTCAAACCCGGCCTCCATCAACAATCCGGATGTCTATTTCAACTATGTGAACATTATCAGGCAGGAAAATAACCGTCTCGTGAGCCAGGTTGAAAAGGCGCTTCAAATGGCAAACCTTGACAGGAGCAGGGTAGAACTCAATAAGGAGAAAATTGACATACACGAACTTTTGGGCAATGCGATAGAAAAAATGAGAATAGGGTATAAAAACAAGACCATCAATATATCAAGTGAGTTCAATGCGGTAAATTACCTGATATTGGCAGATAAGGTGCATGTATCCAACCTGATATTCAACTTAATTGATAACGCCATTAAATACAGCCTTGAGACGGCTGAAATATCTGTAAAAACATGGAACCAAAACAATAAACTTTTTATCTCCATAGCAGACAAAGGCATGGGAATTAAAAAATCAGACCTGAAAAGAATATTTCACAAATTTTACCGTGTGCCAACGGGCAATGTACATAATGTCAAAGGCTTTGGCCTTGGCCTTCACTATGTTAAGAACATTGTAAGAGCCCACCGCTGGCAAATAAGCGTTGCCAGCGAACCCGGGAATGGTTCTGTATTCACCCTTCAAATTCCTTTTGCAAACAATGAATAGCCATATAGAAGCAATACCTGGCGCCAGGATCATGCTCGTAGAAGATGACATGAACCTTAGTTATGTAACCAAAGACAACCTTGAAAAACATGGGTTCAAAGTGTCGGCCTTTGATGATGGGGAGTCTGCCCTGGAAGCATTTGCAAATGAAGCATTTGATCTGTGTATTCTCGATGTGATGCTGCCTAAATTGGACGGTTTCAGCCTGGCAAAGTCCATCCGCAACAAGAACGATAATATCCCAATCATTTTCTTGACGGCCAAGTCGCTTAAAGAGGATAAAATTGCCGGTCTCAAACTTGGCGCAGATGATTATATGACCAAACCATTCAGCATAGAAGAGCTTATCCTCAAAGCAGAGATTTTCCTTAGGCGTAGCAGGGTGGGCCATCCGCCGCTACAAAAAAATATTTTTAATCTTGTCGCATACACGTTTGATTTTCATGAACTTCTTTTGCAATACAAAAACGAGGAAGTGGAAAACCTCACTCAAAAAGAAGCCGAACTGCTCCGTTATTTTTGCCAGAACCTGAACAAAGCCCTCAAGCGTGAAGATATTTTGAATGCCGTTTGGGGCGATGATGATTATTTTGCCGGAAGGAGTCTTGATGTTTTCATTTCAAGATTGCGGAAATATTTATCAAAAGACAAATCCATCAGGATTGAGAATATTCACAGTCATGGGTTTAGGATGGAGGTGGGGTAAGGACGCATTTTAAAGGTCACAATTTGGAGCGTTTTTTGTAGCTTTGTATTGTAGAATTGAATCTTTTTAAAGGTAACCGAAAATGACGGAACTTCAAAAAATGGCTCACGCAGGTACGGAAGCGGTCAGGCAGCTTCGATTGCAAAAACTAAAAAGTGGGCATCCATTCATGATAAACTCTGATGAACTTCCGAGTGGCCAATGTTATCTTGAATACCCGGATGGGACGATAAAACTTGTAAAAATATCGGATGATGGCCGTGACTTTATTCTAATCAACGAACTTCCTGCAATAGAAGGCCGCCGTCTTAGAAAGAAGTTTCATTTGACACCTTATGCCTGAACTGTATATTATTACAGGATCAAACGGGGCTGGGAAATCATCCGTTGGCTTTCAATATATTCCTTTAAAGTTTCGTAAAGGCCATTCGGTTTTCGATGGGGACAAATTGTTTGTATTGAAGCAAAAAGAGCTTTGGGACAATGGATTAAAGATGCCGAAAGAGGCTAAAAAAATTGCCCTGGCATTTGTTCAGGGGAAATTCGAACAACTTTTAGATGAAGCATTGAAAGAGAGAAAGAGTTTCGCTTATGAGGGGCATTTTACCAATGAAGCGGCATGGGATGTTCCAAAGAGGTTAAAAGATGCCGGATATACAATAACCATTATATTCCTGGGGCTAAAAGATACTAAATTGTCTGTATCAAGGGTTCTGGACAGGGTAAAATATGGCGGCCATTTCGTTGACCGGAAAACTGTTGAAAACAATTTTTTCGGTAATCTTGAAAAATTAAATCTTCACTTCGCAATAGCTGATCAGTTAACAATTGTTGATGCAAGCGAAGCGGATCATGTTATCCTTGCAAATTATAAAAATGGCACAGTTACAAGTGCACTTCCGTTTGAAGAACTACCGTATTGGTTTAAAAACAATCTTCCATCATTGGCCGACAAAATACGGAATAAAGAGTCCGTTAACCCGTCGTACAAAAGATAAGCGCTGAACCCCTATTCCACCACTACCTTCTGTATAAATGTATTATCCTTGCCAGTAAATTTAATAAAATACATGCCTTTGGCCATGTCTCCGGTCGAAACTTTCACGATACTGCCGGCTGCCAGATGTTCAATTGTTTTAATTGACCTGCCATTCATATCTATCATTTGCAGATATTGAATATCAGCTTTACTCGAACTCAGGTCAATATTAATAGATTCATGGGCAGGGTTTGGATAAATTCCTATCTGGTTATCAAACCCTGGCATTTCTATACCGCTTACACTATAATCAAAGGCTGATGAAGAGTTACTGCATCCATTTGTATCTGTAACAGTTACCGTAAAGGAACCACTTTGAACGGTTGGTGAATAGTTCATAGAATCTGCTCCGGGTATCAAGACCCCGTTAAGGTACCATTGGTAAGCCGCTTCATTGGCATTACTTTTCAATTGGCTTTTTACCTGGCTGATGACAGGTGCAGGGGGTAAAGGATTTACGGTTACAATAATCGGCGATGATGTATCAGTACATCCATCGGTATTAGTGGTGACCACTTTATAACTGCCTGCAGTTATAGCATCGTAAGAAGAACTCGTCCCGGAGGTAAAAATTTTACTTCCATTATCAAGCCACTGGTATTTATACCCGCTTACAATATTGGCCTGCATAGGCACCTGGCCCCCGTCACAAATGGTTGTGGTTCCAGCCTTTGTTGTTGCAGTAGGCAATGAATAAACTGAAATAAATTTTGATATGGTATCGAAACAACCGCTGCCTGCCGTTGCCAGGAGTTTCACCTGGTATGTGCCGGCAGATTTATATTTATAGCCTGGGCTGGGATTTGTAGAAGAATTCCCGTCACCAAAATCCCATCTATATCCCAGGCTTCCTGATGCGACACTCGAACTATTGGTAAACACAAAATTTTGCTGGTTCAGGCAGGCGTCGGAATTGCTTACACTAAAACCTGCATATACCCTGGGATTTACTGTTATGGTTGTATGGCTTGTATCTGTGCAGGTACTGTCGGCGGTTACATATAGGTTCACCGTGTAAACGCCCGCAGAAGAATAAGAATACGTGGGGTTTGCAGAAGTAGATGTATTGCCGTCCCCAAAATCCCATTTGTATGCGAGACTATTGTATCCGAAGCTTTTATTGGTAAAACTAAAAGAATTGCCTGTATAACATTGTGTTGGATTATTTACCGAAAACAAAGAGGCAGCACTATATACTTTTACCGTTTTACTCACGGAATCAGAACATCCTACCGAATTAGTTGCCATCAGCGTTACGGTATAGCTCCCGTTATTACTATAGGAATAAATCGGGCTTGTAGTATTATTGGTACTTCCGTCCCCAAAGCTCCATCGGTATGCAAGTGTGCCTGACCCGGTACTGCTATTATTGAACACAAAATCGTTTCCTTTCAAACATTGGTAAATGGAATTAATACTAAAACCAGGTTTTGCGTTTGGGACAAATGCAAGAACGGATGAGCTTGGCCCGCTGTTATATGTGGAGTTGGTAGAGTTGGTCACCCTTATCCGAAAATGTAGGCCATAGGTGCCGGCTGGGATTTTTACGAGTATATTGCCCGCGTTTGTACTGGTGAGTGTTCCTATATCAGTTGGACTTGCAAAACTGCCCGATGAATCTGAAAGTTGGGCAGTAAACACATTATTGGAATTGAAGGTCGCGCTGATACCGGTAGAAAAAGAAATATAAAAAGAGTCCGCAGTACTGGTACAAAAAGGGCTACCAGAGATAGGAGAAACCTCAAGATAATAATTGCTAACTTCAGAACCGTTGGATGTACTTGGCTCAGATGAGGCATAAGGTCTTGCTCTTAACCAATCAAAAGTAGAATAACCAATACTATTGCATAAATTGCCTGCCGTTACCTGAACAGAACTTCCAAGTGAAAGACCTGATAGACTGGCAGATGTACTCCCTCCTGGCCACGAACATAATTGTGATCCCGTGGAAGGCCATGACATTTGCCACAATCCCGTAACAGTTCCAGGGCTTGTAATATCGGAAACATGATCCCCGGTATATGTGGCACAGTTGGCATATAACTGATCAAGATGCAGCCCTGCTTGTTGTCCGCCGGTATAGTCGCCAAAATACATCGCATAACCATACATGGTTCCTGTATTTAACATACCAAAAGTTGACCAGAAACCATTGGTCGCTGTGAGCAATCCCTCAACGGTTATAGGAGGAGTGAAAGATGCCACAGAAACAATTGCACCATTCCCATCATTAGAAGGACTTGAACCTGCCGCAACTGTTAATTTACCCCCGCTTACTGTAAACGATGTATTACTTGAATATGTTTTCCATTTTGTTGTATTCAAAGAACTTCCAATAAAATCATCAAAAATCAGAAAAGTACTGTCTCCATTGCTGGCGGCGGCGGCTGACCCGTTCCCATAATACATGTCAATTGTTTTATTTGAACTTGCGCTAAGGGTGGGGATTTTTACCCATATTGTAGTTGTACCCGTGTTTATGCCGCTTTCTATCCAATAGGATAGATCACTGCAATTGCTTGGATCCACGAACCTGATATCGTCTCCAGAACTTGAAAGCATATGTGCAGAGTTGAAAAGAGATTTTGTATCTACAATTACCTTTACGTCATAATTAGATAATGTGGTCGAAACGTTATTAGTAACAGTAATTGGCATATAGTATTGCCAACCACTCAGGCAGGTCTGGGCAAAACAAGCTGAAGTCGTTGTCACAAAGAGTCCCAACATAATATATCTGAGAAACATGGTAATTTTCATCTTGTTTTGTTATTTAATGTGAATTGTACTCAACAAAATTAGAAAAAATATTTAAACTACAATGCAAAGCAATATTAAAAAAAGATAACTACTTGCACTGAGGCTATCGGTTTAGGATGGGAGGCGGGGAGTACCTTTAAGGACTTTTCTAACTGCTTCCCCTCTTAAATGAGCGCCATCATAGAAATCTGAATTATTAAGCCCCAGGTAAGCAGGGTTAAGAGAGCCAAAAAAACTGATCTTTTTTTTCAAGGCCAATTGTCTGCAATAATTTTCGGTTGTTACTGCTATTTTGTACTGGGGTTCAGTTACAAGTTGTTGGTAGCAAATAGGGTGGTATGGTTCATACAGAATGGATACATTAACACCTTTACTTTTTAAATAATCAATAAATTTTTCAAGCTTATCAGAGATCGAGGGTGAGATACGAGTAAAATTTTTATAATAAACAACTTCGTCCGATAGATAACTCCTTGCGAATTCATCAGACTCTGCCTGGCTCCATTCTCTTTGTGCTTTACTATAGGAAATACATCCGTTGGGCATGATGGTAGACTGGTCATTGTATTTGTTGTCTGTCACAGTATAAGAATGGTTATTGCCCGTGCCTACCCAGTACAAAAGAGATTTCTGGAAACAGTAGGGGTTAAACAAATCTTTGTACAACCCATATTCCATAATTATTTCTTTGTCCTTGGGAATTTGCGAGCCTATCCGGCTGCACATATCATAATAATATGTTCGGATAGGCCCATATAATTTTTGCGGGTTGTTATCGTTAAAATAGTAAGGGTCAATGCCGAGGATTATTTGTTTCGGATACCAGCCTCTTTTGACAAACATATCATATATTGCCATTTCGTCTTCTAAAGTAGCGGAATTGACCCCGCAGTTCAGCACAAAAATGTTTGGGTTAGGGAAGAATGTTGAATCTATCATCATCACGCGGCTGCTTCCAAATACAACGCCATCCGGAATCTTGCCAAGGCCATCAATATAGTATTTAAAAATAACCCGTCTTTCGAAGTTAACGGTTCCTGTTATATTTTTATTTCTGAGGAGTTGTTCCGCAATTCTTTTGGAATAGGCTTCGCCGTGAAATTTGTTATCGGGGTTTACATAATAAACCACAGCAGGCATTGTAAAAGCGATGGCCGATAGAACCAATATTTTGCCAAAGATTTTTTTCAAAATTGAAAATAAATAAATTTGGCTTTTGAGAATACACCAAAGGCCAGAATAAAGACAGACAGGCCATAATAGATGCTGTACCGCACCAATGCAGGCCTGCCAAATATCCACAACATAATGTTCTTTTTTCGCATAATCGTTTCTAAAATTTCTAATAGAAAAATTCCAAATATGGACAAAGCAAATAACCAAGGGCCCTGCCCTACAAATACAAAATTATTTAGTTGTGAAGAATCAACCTTTATCAAATGTATCTGAATACCAATTCCAACAAACATGTGTTTTATTACATAGAAGGCTTCCTTAACTGAATTGGCCCTGAAAAAAATCCATGTAAAACATGCATAGCAGAAAGTTATGATAACACTGGCCATATTGTATATTCTTTTACCAAGAAATTTGGCTGCTTTTTTTCTTTTTTTCCTTGACATAACTTCATAAATCACAGCAAGTCCGTGAAGCGTTCCGAATATCACAAAAGTCCAACCGGCGCCATGCCAGATTCCACTTATGAAGTAAGTGACGAAAATGGCATAAAGCAGTCCCAGTTTACCCCAGTTTCTTTTCGCAATTACAAGAGGTTCATACAAATAATCATTATACCAGGATGAAAGGGATATATGCCAATGTCGCCAGAAATCAGAAATGTTTTTAGCTCCGAAAGGGAAATTGAAATTGACCATAAGCCTGAATCCCATAACCCTTGCTGCCCCAAGGGCAATATCGGAATATCCTGAAAAATCGCAATAAATCTGGAACCCAAAGAAAAGTATCGCAACCAGAAGGGGTATCCCCTGGTATTCATGAACATTGCCGTAAACCTGGTTTACAACAATGCCCAACCGATCAGCAATAACCATTTTTTTGAAAAGACCCCATAACATTAGTCCCAACCCACTTTTGATCCTGTCATAGTCAAATTCATGCTTTTCGTGGAATTGATGAAGCATATTTTGTGGCCGCTCAATAGGGCCTGCCACAAGCTGGGGGTAAAACATTACGTACAAAGCGTAAATGCCAAAATGTCTTTCTGTCTGCTGGTTGCCGCGATAAACTTCAATGGTATAACTCATGGCCTGAAAGGTGTGGAAGGACAAACCTATGGGCAAAATAATTGACAGGAAAGGTACGGGGTTTTGGTATCCGGCCCCATGGAGCAAAAAACTCAGGTTTTCATTCAGAAAATTAAAATATTTGAAAAAAGCCAAAACCCCGATATTGGATATAAGGCTCAGTACCAGAAAGAGTTTTCTCCTTCGCCCTTCTGATTTTGCAATCCATATCCCTGCAAAATAGTCTATAACTATGGTACCCCCCAGAATAAAGATATATACCGGCACAAATGCCATATAAAAATAACAGCTTGCCCCTAAAAGCCAAGCCCAGCGGTATTTGTGTGGCAATAAAAAGTAAACAGGCGTTACAATAATGAAGAAAACTAAAAAAGCGAACGAATTGAAAAGCATGTATTCCTATCCCAGGGTTGTCTTCAATGATGTAAGCGACAAAGATAATTTTTTTTTAGGATTTGGCTCGCCCTGGCCCTAAAGGTTACTTTGACTTTTTCCTGCATTTCCGGAAATGGAAGGGCGGTAGTCAAGTTTGATGTGTATGTCCTCTTTGTCAACCGTAATTTTGTCAGTGATGATTTCCACAACGGAGCGTTTTTCTTCAAAGGGCATGTTACCCCAGTGATTATTTAAATCCTTCGCACCATTAAGAACAGCATCAGAAGAAAGGTATTGAATTTTGAGAAAGTCAATTGAGGCTTGTAATTCAGGAATCTGACTATCCAATTGTTCCATGCGTTCCTCCAATGGCTTGTGGTACGCTATGAAGTTCTCTTTGGTTAATTCTTTCTCCAGTCGCATATTCAACAGTTCTGTCATTCGTTTCCTGTTCTTTGTTGCTTCTTCTGTTAAAATACCCAACAACCGTTCCTTTTCTTTGATCTCTGTATCCTGATCCTTTTCATAGGTTGCCAAATCAGTGTCAGAAAGGAGGAACGTTCTGAGTTGCTCGTGATAAATTTCGTCAATATCCTGTACCGGAATACTTATTTTACAGGCTTTGCAGGCATACTTTTCACCGTGATACACATACATCTTTTTGCCGCAAGTGCAATGAACAAAACCCGAAAGGAGGTGAACAGACTTCGGTCCTGGCCTATGATTCTTTTCCCGTTGTTCATCCATGATCCGATTGCATTCATTCCATAGTTCCTCATCAACTATTGCAGGACATTCAATATACATCCATTCGCTTTCAGGTTTGTATGTCTGTTTGCCGCCACGTCTATGGTTATTGTAATTAACCCGTCTGATGCCTTTAGCTGAGGAATCCCGGAGCAATCCAAATACAGTGGAATCAGTAAAGGGTACACCTTTTCTGCTACGATAGCCCATGGTGTTGAGCTCTGATGCGACAGTCTTTCTGCGCTTGGACTTTAGGAATAGCTCATATACCAACTTCCTGATGGGAGCCTCTTTGTCGTCAATGACAAGGATTTTGTTATCATACCGATAGCCATACGGAGGTAGCCCGCCCCGGGACTTACCCATTTTGGCACGAATGGGTATTGAAGCATTTATGCGAGATACGATTTCCTCACGTTCCCATTGAGCCATCGCAGCTATCATGGTATAAAAGAGCCTGCCTGCAGGGGTTGAGGTATCAATTGATTCGTGGAGAGATATTAAATCAGCCCCCTCTTTATTGAATATCTCAGCAAATTCAAGCAATTCCTTTGTGTTTCTGGCCAACCGTGCCAGTTTAGAAAAAATTAAGCCTTCAATGTGACCATCTCCAATGTCTTTTAGCATTCGCTTTGCTTCTGTATGAGCCATAACTGACTTACCGGAAACAGCTTCAAGATGATATACCTCTTGTACGCTCCAGCCTTTGCTTTCAGCATAGAGCCGTGCTCTTCGTTCATGGTGTTCCGGTGATTCTCCTTTTGCCTGATCTTCAGTGCTGACACGAATCCAAATGCCAACTGGTTTTTTTGTTTCCATATTCTTTTGTCAATGTATTGTTTAGGTTCATTTTACACCGTAAAGTTACGGAGAAAAAGGGCTGGAAAGATGTTAAAAATGGTAAATTTGAATCCTTACGTTATAATTTAGTCATGATTATTCAAGCCATTGCGATACTAGCCTTTTTTATCTCCTTATGGAATTTATTAAGTCCATACATACTTAAACTATCATTAACGCTAGTTCCCGAAGCTCAAATACAACTCCTTGAGGCAATTCAGGAAGATAAAAAGCTTACGGCTTTCAATGTGCTATTTACAGCCATTTCAAAAGGCCCTGTCAGTAAATGGAATACCTATAAATTTATCAGAGCTGAACTTTTAATACCAGATGGCAGGAAAATTTCATTTATCTGTCGGGCTTATCTTAGCGAAGCTGGCCTGGGACAATCAAACAGTTCCAGGAATATTCCTCTTGCAATAAACGGAGCCCAAAGTAAAACTACTACAGCAGCATTCCAAACCGTTGATTTCACAGAATGGCAAGTAGGAAATTATCAAGCCTCTTTTTACTGTGTTGATGCAAAAGGGCATAAAATATCTTCTGATTCATTAAGTTTTGAACTTACTAATACATCTCTTACTATTATTAAAAAGCCTAATTCTACCTATATTGTAGAATGCGAGATTGCAAATTGAGATAAAAATGAAATGGGAAGAATTTTGGTCAGCATTTAATGACATAGTCCACATTCTACATTTTATATCAGATTATGGGCTTACAGCATTCTTTTGGATCATTTTTATTATTGTAGTTTTTTCTCTAATGAAATCATCAATAAACCGCAAAAGGGAACAAAGCATAAATAGAACAATTACAGACAAGGGTCTTAAAAGATCGCTGGAGATTTATGAACGTGAAATGAAAGATTCCAAGGATGAACGTAAAAAATAAATTAGCAGGTATTATTTCTTTCGGTGACTTTTTTGGAGTATATAATAGTAATGCTGTTAAGATCATGGTCTTATATTTGCAATACATAACTGAAATTTAACAATTCATGGATAGCGGACTTTTAGATTCAGTCCTCACTGAGTTATTTAGAAAGAATGGTTCTTTTTTGACCTTTGACGATGCACATAGGCTCGTTGGAGGGAACAAGGATCGGTATGTTGGATGCTTTGATAAACTTGTAGATGACGGCTTAGCTTATCGCAATACGCAATCTGGATTTGGCGTTGAATACTGGATAAGAATTAGCCCCAAAGGTTCCGATTTTTATGAAGCTGGAGGTTATGCAGCACAAGATGTGAAAAAAATGCAATCAAAAAAAGAAACGATAAAAATCGCGACAAGTGAAGAAGATAATTCTGACCTGCCGAACATTGCTTTAACTACTGACGAACGTCATTGGTTGGAGGCAATTTATCAAAGAATTATTAAAGGTGAGCCTTTAGAATATAAGTCATTAAGAAAGGAATTATTTGGTACAATACCAAATGAATTTGACCCAGATTTAATTGATTCACACTTATTAAGTTCGCGGACAGAAATTACCCTTTTGGGAATTAACGCAATTCACCCTGAAATAGACGTGGTCGCTCAAGTTGAAGCAGTTATAGAGTGCATCAGAAAGGAAATGATTATCAATCCTGAGCTGATGAAGATTACTGCACAGGAGATTGGCGAAAAATTACACAAAAATGAGTTGGAGGTTGGATGGTTGATGAGGCTGTTACGGCACTACGATGGATTCTACCGTGTCGCACACCAATTCGATAATGATGTTTTTGGATTTAAAGGGTTTGAATTTGATACCTCAAATTTGTATTTTGATACCTATTTTAAGTTTAGATATCTTAAAGACGTCATTATCAATAAATTTGAGAAGTCACAGCAGGACACTTTAATAAACAAAAAATTGCATCAGGATACGAAAGGTAACATTAACAATAGAATATTTGTGGTTCATGGACATGATGAGGTAGTAACTCTAAAAGTAGAACGATTTATTAAAAGTATAGACCTTGAACCTATAATTTTACGGGAACAGGCTAGTGGAGGAAATACAATAATAGAAAAGATTGAAGAACAAGCTGATGTAGGATTTGCCGTAGTATTGTATACGCCTTGTGATGTGGGCGCAAAAAAAGGAGAAGAAAGCAATTTAAATCCCCGGGCAAGACAAAATGTTGTTTTCGAACACGGCTATTTAATTGGAAGATTGGGAAGAAACAAAGTGTGCGCCTTAGTAAAAGATGATATAGAAAAACCTACTGATATTTCCGGCATTTTATACATTGAATTCGATAGCAATGAAGGCTGGGAGAAAAAACTAGCCCGAGAGTTAAACCATGCTGGATATAACGTATTTATAAGACCTTAATGCACAGCCAATCCAACTACATAAATTTTTAACTCCAATGAAAGAGGCCATTAGTATCGGCAGGGATATTCTGTTTTAACGGAATTATTTGCAGATTCCTAGTTTCCTCATGATAAACTGCCCACACATTCATAGCGCTTACGAATTGCAATTTTTTCAAAGCCCTGGGGTGTAATGCAATATTGTCTCCTTGAAAAGCCATTGGGATACTAGGGTAAAAAATGCCGTCAATTTCGCCTTGGGGCACCCTCTCGAAAACGTGTTCAGCGTAATAGTTACTCAACTTATAATCATTTTCATTCTCAATGTCAATTCTTCCGAGTTCATCGGAGAAAAAATCCAGCAGAAACATATTTAAATCCAGTTCATCAGCATTCGCTTTTAAGTCATGCTGAATTCTGCCCATAGCTTTTTCCCTTACAGCATTCCTATAGTCTAATTTTTTGGAATATAATTGCATATCATTCTTTTGGAAGAAATCCAATCCACTTGTAGAATAATATAGTGATGCCAGTTCTAACGGTTCTACCATTTTCCAGATGCCAACTGTAAGTCCCATTGAATAATGAGCTTTATCCATAAAAAAACCCTTAGAAATTGCCTCAAAGCAAGCCCCCATAACACTGTTTGAACAATAGAAAATGGATTGATTCGCCTTATTTAACCTTCCACGCTTAATAAGTTCAATTTTGAGGTTCAAGGATATTTCTTCCAATGTATTGAATGGCAATGCCAGTGTTGACTTCAATAAGTCTATTTTTTCGTTTGGCCGTGCCCTGTATAACAGTTTCTTGTTACGAGGTTGTGTTTCATTGAAAAGTGGAATTTCAGGAAAAGTAGTTATTGAAATCGGAAGTCTCTCAATATATCCATCCAGGTCAATAACTAGTTCTTCATAACTAAGTTTTTGTTGAAAATTCTTCAACCTGTTGAGAGCAAATTTTATCTCGCAATTTGAATACCTGTGCATTCTTAGTTATTGGCAATATCTCCCATATTCAAAAGTACAGAATATAAACCACATCCCGTGCGCCAAGGCAATGCCGTATTCCGTTCCACTCCATGTGTCAAAGCCCTGTCGCACTACTTCTGAGCTTTTAATCGCCTTTTGAGGTACTCCACCCTCTGACAGGTTTAAAGGTGTTCACTTCAAAAGGGAAATACAAAAAGACATGCCAAGCCAGGCAACCACTTGAAGCTGTGCAACAAGAGATTGCCTGCCCTTCGGGTACTATCGTAGCTTGTCATGCTTTTCATTTCCCTTTCTCCGCTCACGACAGCCTACCTTGTCTGTACTGTAGCTTTGCTCATTCGCTTTGTAAGCGCTTCGCACACTCAGCACATTACTTCACTCATTCCGCCAGCACCAGTACATACACCGGCTGTCCTCATCTTTGCTCGCCTGCCGAGCTTCTGAGGCTTCGGACTATGGCTCACACTGCTTATTATTTCTTATATTTCGGTGTGCGCCATAGTCCTTGTTGCAAGCAATAGTTTGCTCCCGTGCTGGCGCACTCTCTGCAAACACCCCAGAAGTTACTCGCAGGAGGCGAGCTTTTCACAACTAATAAAAGAGGAAAATATGACTCTAATATCCATTAACAAAATTTAACAAACTATCCTACATCATCCCAGATGTAAGCTTTTCGAAAATATTTCACATTCGTTCAAACCTTAAACATCTATTAATGTGTGTTTAATAAACATATTTTTAAATGATATGATGGATATTGCTATTCTGAACATGTAAGTATTTAACATATACATGTCAATTCTGACAATTTATTTTAAAAATATTGTCGCTTTCCAATAAAAGTCCCACATAATTATGTATATTTGTGAAATTGACTTAGATTTTGGAAAAAAGGAGGGCAACACTCTTCAAGATATGAAAAACGGCTTGCCCTAAAAGAGTAAGCCGTTTTTTTGGAAATACATAACGTTTGGACGCTCAAAGGTTTCGCGGCCTGGGTGAGTGCCAAAAGTCAAAATTGTGGCGAATTTAGAATAAAAATTTAAACGCGCAACTTTTTTCTTTAGCATTATACCGCAAGCCGGACACTTTCAGCAATTGACAGGTTCGGCTTTTTTATGTTATGACATATTGTAAATTTTGATTTGGAACATAACAAGATAATTGATTTTGCAACATATTAAATAATTATAGCCATGAGAGAAAATGTACGTCAGTCTTTACAGACAGAAAACAGGGGGCTTGCAAAAGCCGGAAATAGTCCCAAGCAGTGGGACGAAATATTGCAGGATGGCCATGATACCACCGACGCAAGACAGGATACTTTAGAAAAGCACCATAACTTTCAGACAATAAAAATCTTGAAATTTGCATTCTTGATTACGATTCCCCTTTTTGCGAAGTTTAATGGATTTTCACAAAATAAGGGCCAAAAATTACTAGATTCTCTTACCAAAGAATTGTCGAGGGCTAAAGAGGACACAGACAAGGTTGGTTTATTGATTAGCTTAAGCCGTGAATATATCCACAGTGATGCCACACAAGGGGTTGTGGTTGGGAGGCAAGCGTTGCAATTATCGGAAAAGTTGAATTGCGAAAGATGTAAAGCGGCTGCGTTATTAAACATTGGAGACAATTATTTATTCTTGAGCAAATACGACTCAGCAAAGTTTTATTGTACGAATTCTTTAAAACTATACCAGAAAATTAATAATCAACCGGGAATCTCAGATGCTAATGGAGATTTAGGGACTGTTTATTTATATTTAAACATGTACCCCGAAGCGTTAGAACGCTTTCAAAAATCAGTATTAATAGATGAAAAACTTAATCACAAAGCGAGTGAGGCACTAACACTGAATAATATTGGATCTGCTTATTTATATTTAGGGAAATATGATCTTAGTTTGTCATATTATAATCAGGCTCTCGCGATAAATGAAAAAATCGCTGGTCATGAGAGAGACGTTGCTGATGATTTAGGAAACATTGCAATTGTAGACGACCACTTTGGGAAATATAAAGCAGCCCTTGATGCCAATTTCAAGTGTTTAGACATATATATGAAACTCCAAGATTCAATTGGTATTGCAGATACCTACGGCAATATCGGAAATACTTATGAGAATTCTCTACAGTTCAAAAAGGCTATTGAGTTTCACCAAAAAGCGAGAGATATTTATAAAGCTCTCAAGGACTCTGCAAGGATGGCATTAGACATAGCAAGCATTGGAACTATATATCAGGCAATGTATAAGAAAGACCACAAAAAGGCAAATCTAGACACGGCTGTAAATCTTATGGAACAAGGAATTGCAATACTGAGAAGGTTTCATGACTCTACAAATACCCGTGATAATCTTAAAAGCCTGGTTCAAGCCGATACTCTAAAGGGTGATTATAAAAATGCTCTGGCAGCATTTATGGAAGCTACAACAATTGATGATTCAATCTTTTCAAGAAAGAATATAGAGAAAACTGCAAAATTAGAAACGAAATTTGAGAATGATAAAAAAGAGCTTGAGCGAAGCATTCTCGAGCAAAACGAAATAGCTCAAAAAACAAGGGAACATACTATAGAAAAAGGTATAATTTGGCTCCTTATCATTCTTGCATTTTGCTCTATACTCATAACGAGACGAAGGTTAAAGCCTATATATATTAGAACTTTA
>Ga0206844_10094_pt1 | contig 32312 bp, 27 predicted proteins | sample Alteio_BWOrgCont_22_FD_152907 | JGI IMG/M metagenome (GOLD analysis project Ga0206844, IMG submission 152907) | Enriched cells from forest soil in Barre Woods Harvard Forest LTER site, Petersham, Massachusetts, United States -... | ecosystem: Environmental > Terrestrial > Soil > Temperate forest >...
TTAATTGGGCGCTTAGGCTTTGGTGTTTTTGCGTGAAGGACAAATATGTCTTCGGCGAGTTTGTCATCGCTGATAATTAAAGGGAGCGCTATAGGCTTTTGTTTAATCTTACCGTTGAAAGCGCCGCTGTATGTGTAAGAACCTGAGTGAATTTCGCGGTGATTGACCAAATATTCGGACAACCGAGTACCGTCAAAAAAAGCATGAAACTCGATAGAATTCGGGAAAATATCCGACGATGCACGGCGTGGATTTACAAGTAGTTCACCGGGCTTTACGGAGAGTCCTTCCAAATCGAAAAAGCTAGATGCGTTATGCGTTGAACCTCCTAATCCCAAGCGCCTGCTATCAACACCAACATACTTTCCTGACACTTCGTCTATGCCGATTACAATGTCGGCAAAGCGTTTAAGTGTTTCAAGGCCGCTTTGGTACGTGGTCGTTATTTCAACTCGCCTTTCATGGTGAAGATTACGACCTGAACTCGTTACCTTATACACAAAAATACGAAGCCTTAGTTCAATCTCGTCAGCTTTCAATATTATTTTCGCGCCATTTCTTGGAACCCGTTTATTTTCCGGAGCGCTCGACAAAGTCCATCCGCAAGCTACCAAGTCATGGAGCACTTTGATTAGGTAGCCTCTGCTGTCTGGAATGAGATCAACTATTGGCATTGTAATACCTTATTTTCGGCTTGGTTTTTCTCTGTTAATTTAACGTTAAGACAGCTTGAACACTTTCATCACCTCGTCGCCAAGGTGATTGATAACCTTGACTGCGATACGACCAGATTTAGGTTTATTAAATGGGCGAGAGGTATCGCTGTTGAGAGTGGCCCAAGCTTCGGCGTCAATTTCTGTCTTCAGAGTGGTCTTTAGAGCATTGTAAGGGTCATTTGCTCCAAGAAAATATGCGTGCCGGACGAAGAAGCTTTCTTCGTTGTAATCTGTGTCAATGAACCAACAGGCTATGCCATCTGCTCCATCACTACGAACTTCGCCAGTGCTTGGATGGAAGACATCTACGCCGTTAACCTTCACGCTTAGTTGACCTGCTTTCTCTGGCAAAAGGGTAATATCGGGCTCACCGAAGATGACAAAAAGGTTGCCTTTTCCGGTGTTTTTTAGGTCGTCCGACATGTGCAGGTCGGCATTCATGCGCGCCTTAAGTACCGGAATACGTCCCAGCTTATTGAATTCCGTGGTGTGTGCTTCATAATTGAAGGCGCAGGCGATCAGTACATCAAAATCTGCATCGCCTGCTTCGCGGGCGGCAAGCACAAGGTCTTGGCGCTGGACGGTACCGAATTCTGGACCGATAAAAATAGCGGCACGTTTTTCACTATCGCCCTCCATATAGCGGCCTTCAGCGCAAACCAATTCACCTGGCCACGGCATAAGCGCGGTGAAGGTGATTTTATCTTCCTTGTGTGCCTGTTGGACACCGGCCACTTTAAGATTCTCCAGAATCATTTGAGGGAAAGACTGTTTGGCATCGTATTTAGCACCACCTTCTTTGATTGTATCAATCAACTCATCATTCTCATCCACACCAAGCACGCGGTGGGGACTAAGGCTCTCAACTGTGAAAGGCCCGGCCACACGAGCCTTTTTCTTATCATCGTAGGGCTTGTCGTAGAGGTGTTCAAACTCCGCTTTAGCAGCGATTGACTTGTCAATTTCCTGTTGGCGGGCGATACGATTTTGCCACCATTCCGCGTGAAGTTTTTTTGCTGGTTCAGGCCATGTTTTCTCCGCATCACGCGGAATTTCCCAATCCTGCCATTGCTTCTTTAGTGCGGCATTCAATTTTTCTCGCAAGGGTTCCAAATTCTGCTGCCATTTATCCCAAATAACATCCACTTCGGTATTATTGGCGATAGATTTAAGAGTAATGTGTGGCACACGCTCATAGACAAAGCCGTGGCGGATGTTCCCATGTGTTGGCTGTGAGGATGGTGTGGTGCCCGTAATTTCGGCTTCCTTAAACTGTCCATCACGGGAATCGGCCAAAAGGTAAAAAGGATAGCGCGCTCCCATGATGCGGGCACGGGCCAGAGCTAAAGCGACACGAGACGTATCAATTGTGATCCAACGACGACCCCAATTTTCAGCTACGAAGGCGGTGGTGCCAGAGCCGCAGGTCGGGTCAAGTACTAGGTCACCGGGATCGGTGGTCATAAGTAGGCATCGTTTTACGATTTCAACATTCGTCTGAACAACGTAAATAGGATCGTTTTGGCCCAAGAAGCCTTCCCAAAGGTTTCCAATAGCTACAGCCGTTGATTCATCTTGAAAGCGAAGGTTCCTGAGTGCGTTTCCGAACTGGTCAACGCGACCAGTTTTAAGTGCACGCTCCAGAGACTCACGAGTCATGCCCCACCATCTTTTTCCAGAGTCAAAAACTTGGCCCTTGAACTCAATTTCAAATTTTCTACCGGGTCCTGGCTTCGTTAGAGAAACATCACCGAATAAACGAACGTTGGGCGGCAGAGATTGTTCCCCTGATTTTTCCTGTGGATTGAGCCGTCTGAATTGCCCATTGGGAAGTTGAAGCCAATTAAAATTAGGGTCAATCCCCCCACTTCGGATTGTATAAAGTTGATGAAACTTATGACTCTCTGGTTTGCGGGAATACCATAGAATGTAATCAAGCCGAGCGGGAAGTCTATCAGATGATCCTAGTCCCGTAGCTCCCTTCGTGAATGCAATAAGCGAGACGAAATTATCCTCACCAAAAACCTCATCCATCACTGCTCTCACACGATGCACGTTCTCGTCGCCGATTTGGACAAACATTGAACCAGAATCGTTAAGCAAATCTCGCGCAACAGTAAGGCGGTCACGGATATAAGTAAGATAACTATGGATGCCATCCCGCCAAGTATCTCGGAAGGCTTTGACCTGCTCAGGTTCTCGCGTGATCTGGTCAACCTTACCATCTTTTACATCGCGGCTGGTGGTTGACCATTGGAAATTACTGTTGAATTTGATTCCATAGGGCGGATCAAAGAAGATGCATTGAACTTTACTGCGAAGTCCTTCACGTTCTGCGAGGCTTGCCATAACTTGTAGGGAGTCGCCAAGAATCATGCGATTGCTCCAATTCTGGTCATGCTGGTAGAACTCGGTTTTATCTACACCCTTCGGGATGCCATTGAAATCGGCGAACAAGTCGGCGGTGATTTCTCCCGAATCATGTTCGCGTTCCTTTGTTTGCCGCAGGAGATCGTCGATGAGGGCTTTCGGGTGAACCTTTTCCTGAATGTAAAGTGGCGGGGCATGGACAACGAGATCGCTCCAGTCCTGCTCATCTTTACCGCGCCAGACTAACTGCGGATCGAGATCGCGGTTGCGCCGTTCATAGGCAATGCGTACAGGATTTTGTTGTTCCTGCTTGAGTACCGATTGAAATTCCGCCGTGGGGATGTTTTTCCGCTTGGCCTCATTGTGCTGGAGTGCTTCAATGGTCTTTGTGCTACTTTTTTTGGCCATATTATTTCTCCTGCTCTGTGGGCGTAGTGGCGGATTCGATCATCTTATTAAATTCACTGGCGACTTTAGCCGCAAAATCGCTTTCGATCTGATAAACCTCAGTAAATTCAGCGAAAGCCCAGCGGCCATAGGTTTTAAGATGATTAACGCCTGGTACCCAATATGTCTCCATAGTGCTTTTCTTTTCCTTGGCATCTTCACGCCGGTACCCCTTGATTTCCACTATCAACTGTAAAGGGTTCTCCGGGCCATATCCATCATTCACCAGAACAATAAAATCGGGAAGATATTTCCGCATTTCGGAGCCATAGCGATACGGCACTTCCAAGCCAAGATTTTGATTTTTAACGTAGGCTATAACTTTGGGATGTGATTCCGCGACACGGCAGAATTCAGCCTCCCAATCACTGTCGAGCACTATCCAATTAACATGGCATTTCGGCGGCGGCCCGCTCGTGTCCCAGCGATTGAGCTTAGAAGTGTTAAACCGGACGTGCTTAGTCGAGCCAGCGGGATTATAGGGATCGAGCAGCGCTTTAATCGGGCGTTCGCCGATAAATGCCCGCGTGATCCCAGCGGTGATGCGATTGCAGGCAATGTCAGCAAGCTGCTGGTACATAAGCAGCGCCGGATAGGTGCCGCCTTTGCAGACAAGGCAGCTGTCGAGCCACTGCTTGGTTATACGCTTCAACTGACCGAACAAATGGAGCTTCGGTTCCTCGCCAGGATCACGCCATTTGGTATAAAGCAGGCGGTGGGTAACGTGAAAAAGCAAGGTGGACGGACGCATGTCGCCGAGATGTTCGAGGCTCATATCCGCCGATTCGCCGATGATGCCAGCATTTTGTGTGATGGACGGGCCGACTAGGTCGGGAGTCAGTTCCAAAATCGAATCATCGTTGAATTCTGCGGTCAGCCGCTCTTCCGGCAATTCTATACGATACCCTTCAACACGCGGGAAACGAATTTCAAGCGCATCGCGCTCCGGCCGGACGGCTTTAACCTGAATGGTCTCGCGCGGCGGCTGCGGCGGTGCAATAACAGGCTTTGCATTGAAGTCGAAGGGAATCCCGAATACGTCGGCATATTCCACATTAAAAAGGCCATCTTCATTCAGATCATAAGATTGGCGGCGCAATGCACGGCCAATAACCTGTTCGCAAAGAAGCTGCGTCCCGAAGGCACGGATGCCAAGAACGTGCGTAACGGTATTAGCATCCCAGCCTTCTGTGAGCATGGACACTGAGACAACGCAGCGGATGGAACCACCCAGCGTACCGTGTTTACCTACGGTGTTCATTACTTCGCGGAGCAATTCCTGGTCAGTGATGCTTTCCGCTTTGCGCTGATCGCCAGTGCGCTCGGTAATCTCGCGGCGGAAGCGGTCAATTTCATCAGCAGCCATACCCCGAAATTTATCATCGAGAGCATCACCTGCCTCAAGTTGCTCACTATCTATCAGCAGGTTATTGGGTCGCGCCAGTGGATTGCCTGTCGTTTCGTCAAAGTTACGGAAAAGAGCAAGACGTCCATTTTCAAAGGTAGCCGTTCCGTCCTCGTTTTTGCGGTGGAAGCCGGAAATGAAGTCATATACCAGCTTTGATATGGCGGTATTTTGACAGACGATAATAAAACAAGGTGGTACGCGGATACCCTTTTCTTCCCATAGCTTAAAGGTCTTCTCATAGTGCCCATAAAGCGCTTGCAGGGCTGTTTGCAGGCGGGTGGGGAGTTTAAGGGGATCGAGTTCATCCGAGTTTCCACGGCCTTTCTTGGGCATGTCCTTGCGGATGTTTTCCCAGAGATTGCGAAACATCGGCATTTCATCACCGGGAATATTCTCCGCCACGGGGACACGCGGAAGCTTCACAATGCCACATTCGATAGCGTCCATGAGCGAGAAATCACTCATCGTCCAGGGAAACAACGTACCTTCTGCGTAGCCGGAGCCACGTAAGAAAAACGGTGTGGCAGAAAGATCAATCACCCGGCTGACACCAAGTTTCCGGTTGACCGCTTCAAGGCCGGAAATCCAAAGCCGGGCTGCCTCGTTGTTCTTCTCAGCTTCCTTTTTCTCATCGCCTTTGAGTTCTTCATCGTCCGGCTCTTTTGGCTTTTCCCGGTAGCAGTGATGTGCCTCGTCATTAAGCACAAGGATGTTTTTCATGCCCATAAGGTCGGGCATTACACGTTGGAGCATCTGACCTTCAGTCTCCAATGTATTGAGCTCCTCACCCCGGCCTTGCAGTAAGGAACGGCCACCGGCAGAAAGTTCTATGCGTTCACGAAGCTTAAAGGCGTGGAAATTGGTGATGACAATTTTTGCGCGATTCACGTCATCCAGCATGTCGCTTGGCACTAATTCGCGGCTGCCGTAGTAACTGTCAGGATCATTGGGTTGGAGAACGCGAAGACGGTCTTTAATTGTCAAGCCAGGAGCGCACACCAGAAAACCACGTGTGAAATTTTTGCTGTTTGATCGGCGCGCTGCATTAATAGTCTGCCAGGCTATCAGCATCGCCATGACAGTGGTCTTTCCTGCGCCGGTGGCAAGTTTTAGGGCAAGACGCATGAGTTCCGGATTTGCTTCCTTGTTTGCTGCCGTAAGGTGATCAAGAAGGCGCTTACCCGCTTTGGACTGCGGCGCAACTTCCGTCAACCAAATGACCGTTTCTACTGCTTCCACCTGACAATAGAACGGACGGACACCAGTGAAATTATGATGTCGCCAGTGTTGCAAGAGTCGTGCTGTCTCTGGTGTAACCTGCCACTGACTGGGATTGGGTAAGGCTCGCCATTGATCCACATGCTGGCGCAATTCATTGATTATAGAAGTTGCATCATATTGTTGCTCCTTCGTCGAAAGCCCTTTTCCTTCGTCAAAGATAATTTCTTCCTGCTTGACAGAACTTTTGCGTTTTTTGGGCTTAGGTATAGGGGTGATGAATTCCGCTCGGCGACGATTTTCAATGATTTTTTGTGTCGGTTGGCCGTGCTCATCAAGCTCCCAGTGCCTGGGTGGGCATTCATAGGGAGAATTTAGAATCGGTCTTTCAAAAAAGAGGTTAGACATTTTTAATGCCGTCTTTAATTAGTTTTTATTAATGCGTATATTGAGCTCTATTCAAAGCTTTTTTAACTTCTGCTTTATTAGCTAGCACGACATGCTGCTCCTGTGGTTTTCTTCTTTCTTCTTCGAAATCAAGATTTAGCCGTTTCAGAAAGTAATAGAGTAATGCTAATCTAACCTCAACATTTAGCTGCATATTTTTCATATTATAATCCAGAGCAACAGCTTTAGACTGGTTCTCATTAAGCTTAGGGTGAGGTTTGAGGCACACAGTAACAAAATCCTGCCAAACATAGTCCTCTTTAGTGGGTATAGTTTTCTCACCAAAATTCCCCACCTTTAGAATGCGCGGCAAAAGGAAATCTTTATAAACATTGTCTTTGTGACAAAAAGCCCGGGTATGCCATCTTAATCCGTCAAATGCAAAAGCATGTGGCGATATCGAACGCCAACTCGGCTCAGCACTGGACATGGACTGATAAAATATTTTTAAGGATTTGCATTCCCGTGAGGCAGTTGTTACTTCTCTTAAAATATTGGGATCGATGATTCGCGCAGGCATAGGTACTGTATCATGTATCGGTAAATAAGATTGACCCACAACATCCGTGTCGTTGAGTTTATTTACATCGTCTCGTAGCTGCATCAAGTATGCGTTGGCATCCGGTTTAAAAAATTTTGGCTTGAATGTTTTTGTGGCCAAATAACGCTTCTCGCTGCGGTCGTAATTAATGTTGCTGGCTGCAACTTCCTGATAAAGACCAAGGTCTTTGGAGGCTTGGGGCACAGAAACGCCAAATTTTTCCATTATGTCTGAACGATTTATTTGTCCGTTCCAGAATAGCTGAAAATCTATGAATTCTAGTCTCTTTTCAATACTCCAACGTCGTCGAGTCACGGCTTTTTTCATATGTATCCTTATCATTAGAATAATGGGTATAGAAACTATATTGACAGCAAAACGATATGGGTATAGTTTCTATTCCCTTTTTGCAAATCGGTCAACCCATATTAACCATATAAATGAAAGATAATTCACTATGTCAGACCTTCATCAAATCATTTTCTATCCTGTAGGTAATGGCGATACAACTCAAATAGTTTTATCCGGAGGCCGTCGCATATTATTCGACTTCTGTCACCGAGAGAAGGCCGCTGACCCAGCCACACCTGAGATCGATCTGAAGGCTCGCATTAAAGCAGAACTGAAGGATGCTGAGCGCGATTACTTTGATGTCGTAGCCTTTACCCACGCCGATCTGGATCATATTCAGGGCAGCACTGATTTTTTCGATCTACAACATGCGAAGAAATACCAAGGTGAAGGGCGCATTAAAATCCGCGAACTCTGGGTTCCGGCGGCTATGCTACTGGAAGAGGCCGACAAGGATCATCAGCAAGATGAATTCGTGCTGCTCCGTCAGGAGGCACGCCACCGGCTGCTTGAGGGTAAAGATATCCTTGTATTCTCGCAGCCCGACGCACTGATGGACTGGCTCGCACCGTTATTGGAAGCGCGCGGTGAGACTGCGACTGCACGCGACCATTTATTTGTCGATGCTGGGACGCTCTGCTCTAATTTTTTGCTGGAGAAGGACGGTGTTGAATTTTTCTGTCACTCACCTTTCATTAAGCATTGTGACGAAGGTGATATTCTCAGAAACAGCGCCTCGCTCATCTTTAATGTGCGGTTCCGCGCCGATGGCGAACATTATGATTTTCTCCAGATCGGTGATGCCGAGTGGGAAGATTTAGAAGAAATCGTCAAGATCACGCGCTGGCACAAGAATGATGACCGGCTGAACTGGAATTTGTATAATATCCCCCATCACTGCAGTTATTTGGCCTTAGGTGACGAGAAGGGTGATAGCGAGACCATGCCCAAGCCCTTGGTGAAGGAATTGCTTCTGCAGGGCAAGAAAGACGCCTATCAGGTTTCCTGCAGCAAACCAATAGCCAACGATAAGGAATCATATGAGCAGACCCAGCCACCTCATATTCAGGCCCGCAAAGCGTATGAGCGATCTCTTAGGGACATAAACGGTCGAAGGTTCATGGTCACTATGGAGGAACCGAATACGTACAAGCCGGAGCCTATTATATTCGAGGTCACAAAGGGTGGAATTGCCTTAAGACGTTCTAACCTCATTGGTGCTCCAGCCATTGTGTCCTATACACCTCCACGTGCAGGCTGAGATGACTGAAGAATATCATGAACTCATAAACTGCCAAGAAGCAAGAGAGGATGGCGATCTGACTATTCCTCGCGCACTGGCGCTGCTTGCAGCTGTGCGACAACATCGCGATTACTCCCTTGTCAGTATGCTTAAGCGTGACGCTGGTGGAGAATCAGACCTTGAATGTATTATAGTGGATATAGAATCCGATGAGGTGCCACCCGTGAATAAATACGGCATCCACTATCGAGAGCGCATTGCACTGTGCGTTCCCTGCGATGCGAAGGCACCGGTAGAGGTACTTACATTACGAAAAAATTTTCCTGTTCTAATTCACCAAAATCAGACTGTCCCCGGTGCACCTGCGAGTCTTTGTCTTTATTTTGAGCCGGTAGCAACGGTCACGCGTACCTGGACGCCGCAAAATTTTTTACGCCGTATCCAGTGGTGGCTCGAGAAATCTGCCAGGGGCGAACTGCACCCAGCCAATCAGCCTGTAGAACAGCTCTTTTTTTACACCAAATATGAACTCGTTTTTCCATGGAACTTTGATGAATTAAGGCCTGGTGCCACACGAAGTTTTAATATTTATATGGGTAATGAGCGGCCCGATAATGGTGTAACTTACTTCGTTGATGCCATTACGGCCAGCGCAATGCGCGGGCCTACTACTGCATATGTAGAACTTACGATGCCTCCCATAGTACAGGGCTCTGTGGAGCGTGATCCGCTGAATTTAGGGGCGCTTGCTGATATTCTTTCAGACCGTGGCGTGGAATTGCTGGCGCCACTCAAAGTTGCATTACAACAACGCGTTAATACCGAAGGTACGCCTGCATTAGCGCAGGACGTTTTTACGATTATCTTGCTTCATATTCCGGTATGCCGTGAAGAAGGGGGGGCACCTGAGCGTAATATTCAACGGGCCTTTATTGTGTCTGGCGGGGCAATGAAGCTGGGCGTGGATACCGGTGCTCTCTTTGAGTTTCGTGGCAAATATTTTAGTGCAGCTGGAGTAGTAGCGGGTGCGTTGCCTACCGGATGGCGTACAACACCTGTATTCCCCATGGAAGTATTATATGGAAATAGCATCGCCGCGGCCAGACAGCAGTCAGGCATTACGGACGAGGGCCCGCAAGCTGTGATCGTGGGTGCGGGTTCTTTAGGTAGCGCAATGATTAATTTGTGGGGCCGCAGCGGCTGGGGACAATGGACTGTCATAGACAATGATCATGTTAAGCCACACAATATAACTCGCCACGTTGCCTTCTCGCCAGATATCGGCTCTGTAAAGAGTCAGGTGGTAGCTAAGCTTCATAAATTTACGGCAAATGGCGCGAGTGAGATCAAGGGTATATACGCGGATGCATGTAATCCTTCAAAAGAAGCTGCAGAAGCTATTGGAAATGCACAGCTTGTGGTTGATGCTTCAACAACCCTTGAGTTTCCTCGTTTGGCAAGCGCTTTAGACAATATAAAACGACATGTTTCTGTGTTCATAACACCGGATGGAAACACATCAGTTCTGCTCGCAGAAGATGATCGCCGTTTGATGCGTTTGCGTACCTTGGAAGCCCAGTACTATCGTGTTGTGATACAAGAGGAATGGGGACGCACTCACCTCAGGACGAATGATGGCACATTCTGGAGTGGCGCCAGTTGCCGTGATATATCTGCGATCATGCCATATTCAAAAGTCATGGCGCATGCGTCCACGCTCGCAGAGCAGGTTCGTTTAGTTTCATTGCAACCACAAGCAAAGATTCGGGTATGGCACCGTGACGCTGAAACCGGTGCCGTTGCTATGCATGATATGCCTGTATATTCTGAGCGGCGGCTGTCGCTTAATGGCCTCGATCTCTATATGGACGAGTATGTCGAACAGCGGCTTCGCGCCTTACGCACAGCGGCCCTTCCTAATGAGACCGGCGGCATATTGCTGGGCTATTACGACTTCAATATGAACGCTGTCGTAATTGTAGATGGTCTGCCGGCACCACTCGATAGCAATGCGACTCCTCATTCCTTCGAACGAGGTACTTTAGACCTTCCTGAAACCGTCAGTGAAGTTTTACGCAGAACTGCAGGGATCGTGAACTATATTGGAGAGTGGCATAGCCATCCACCAGGGCATTCTGCTTCTCCAAGCCGGGACGATCTTGAGCAGCTTGCCTATCTTGCTTACGGTATGTCGGCAGATGGACTTCCTGCTGTGCAACTGATCGTCGGAGAACAGGATCTGCAAGTTCTTCAAGGGAAGGTGCCCTTATGAGAGAGTCTATCCGTATTGCTCTGGTCTTATCTGGAGGTGGCATAAGAGCGATGGTCTTTCACCTCGGCATGATGAAATTGCTTGCTGAGCGTGGGTTGCTAGAAAACATTGAGAAACTTTCGACAGTATCCGGCGGTAGTCTGTTGATCGGCCTGATGCTTCAGGAGGCGGGTATGCAGTGGCCATCTTCGGAGGTATTTTTATCTCAGATATATCCAATACTGCGTATGAAATTGTGCCAGCGTAGCTTGCAGTGGGGAGCTCTTAGGCAACTGCGGAACCCTCTAAATATCTGTTTTTTTCTATCGAGAGCAAATCTACTGGCTTTAGCCCTAAAGAATGAATGGCAGGTATCAGGAAGGTTAGCCGATTTGCCTGCTCATCCAGAGTGGTCCATCAATGGCACTACAGCAGAGAATGGCAAACGGTTCCGCTTCAAGGTTACAGATATAGGCGATTATACTTTAGGATATGCAGCATCAGCTAATTTTCCGCTGGCTGATGCTCTTGCGGTATCGGCCGCATTTCCAGGCGGCTTCGGTCCATTAGCATTGAATGCTTCAAAATTCTCTTGGTACAAGCGTCCATGGGGTGCTCCGGTAGGAACAGAACAGCCCGTTAATATAGGATACGAGACACTGCATCTATACGATGGTGGGGTGTACGATAATCTAGGGCTTGAACCGTTTTTTGATGCCGGTCGCGGTAAAGCTAAGCAGGAGGGACTGTGTATTATTGTATCAGATGCGGGTGCCCCGCTTGCAGCAGGATTCTCCTTTGGTGCTTTTAACCCGTTCCGGCTTAAGCGTGTTGCCGACATCATGTCCGATCAAGCACATGCATTACGTGTGCGCACATTTTCCACATATTTGCAAAAAGAACCCGGTCGCGGTGCTTTCATATATATTAATACTCCCATAGAGAAAGAAATACCCAGCAAATCGATGGAATTTGCAGCTGGGTTCCCGACGACTTTGAGACGGCTTAATACAGATGAGTTTGATCGATTAGCAAGTCATGGCTATCTGGTCGCAGCACAGATGGAGCGCCAATACGGGCTTGTAGGAAATTCTACAATAACATAACGAAAGCATGCATTTAATAAGGTAGCAAAATGAAAATAGAAATCTTTGATGTGGAACATGGTCAATGCGCCATGATTCATTGCCCGACAAGCGGCAAAAAGCTGATGATTGATGCTGGACATAAGACTGGAAGTTGGTGGCCTTCGGTTCATTTCTCTGGTCAGCAAATTGAGGTGCTTATAATCAGCAATTACGATGAAGATCATACAAGTGATGTGGCATCGGTGCTCCAATATTGTTCAGTCAATGCTATTCGTCGCAATATGTCCGTGAATTCTGCCAGACTGCGTCAGATGAAAGCGCAGGGCGGGATGGGGCTGGGGATTCAGCATGTGCATGACTGGATACAATGGACAGAAACACAGCCAGGAGGTGCGCCTGCACAAGTGGATTTAGGCCACGTGACTACGCGTTCATACTATAATAATTATGGTGAAGGTGTAGGTCAATTTACCGATGCTAACAATCTAAGCGTTGTTACCTTTGTCACTTATTCAAATTTTACTATTCTTTTTCCTGGCGATCTTGAGGCAGTTGGTTGGCGGCAATTGCTACTCAATCCGGCATTTCAAGCTGATTTGCGTCGGATAACAGTATTGGTGGCATCTCACCATGGGAGAGAGAGCGGATGTTGCACTGAAATATTCAATTATTGTGCTCCCAAGGCCGTCATTATTTCTGATGCTGGCTTGCAACATGCATCTCAAGAAACGCGTGGATGGTACGCTAATCGTGTGCCAGGTTATCAGGAGACAGATGGAACTATCCGTAAGGTTTTAACAACGTGCTATGATGGAACAATTACTATCAATGTTAGTACGAATGGAATGGGTTTTGTTACTACTGAAAGACAACGCAACGCCTTGACGCCCACATAATATTAATGCCCTTTCCTCTAATGTATGCTCGCTAGATCGGTGGGCCCCGAACGGGTTCGCCGCCATCCCCACCCCCGCGATTGATCTGCATCTCGTGCAGCTTCTCCTGCGGTCCCGGCGTTTAACGGGTCCCGGTCCCCACATGGGCGCTCAAGGCTCTATGCCGAGCTTCTACCATGTATATCCTTATGAAGTCGCCTCACCACCGCCTAGCGAGGTCATATCCACGATCTTTTGAAACTGCGTAAGAAATTCAGGATGGTGCTGTGCGAGATATTTTATCACGCGCGCATTTTCGAGGAGCGTGGACAGGTATGTTCTGGCTATCGTGAGGGTCAGCACATTTGGGCCATAGCTATCCTCAATCAGCCGGTATTCTCCCTTCAGGCTTCCCATCTCCGACTCCATGCGTGCCATCTGCTCTTCGTCCAACCCTTTGACCTTCTTTTGTTTCTCATTGACAAGTTGCGCCTTTGGAGTAGCGACGAATAGAGCTTGAATATAAGAAAAGGAATAAATATTGGCATCGTTCATCAGGGTCGCCGCCTCGATTTGCCGCACCGCCTTCATGCGCCGCATGATTTTGAATACATTGCTTGCCACCATCTTATCCTTGAGCAGTTCCACTGCTTCCGGGCAGATCCCTTCCAGGAGAGTGCGTTTACGCACGATATTGCCCACATGCAGGTTAAGCGCACTGGCAATTTTCTCTTCCGATACGCCGCGCTTGATCGCCTGCAGAATCATGCGGTGTTCCTGAATGGTGGAAAGACGGCTGATATGCTTGTTATAGGTGAAAGCCTCGTCATCGGTGGATACCAGACAGGTCACCTCTCGTTCCCCCATCATCTTCAGTGCCTCGATGCGCAAATGGCCGTCAAGCAGCAGATATTTATCTTGAGCCCTCTTACGTGGCGCCACAACGGGGGGCTCGATGACCCCGATTTCACGGATGGAAGCCGCTATCTGCTTGAATTTATCGCCGTCACGCACGGCAGGCGTAATGATCTTGAGCGAGGCGATATCGTCCAGTTTTAGATTCACTGTATCCATATCAAACCCCATTTTGATATCGCCAAAAACTTTTGCTGATAATACCCTGGACATTGCTTAGGTTCCCTTCGCGGACAACAAGGCGGCAAGCTGCTTGGGCATGGTATCCAGGCCTTCTGCGCGCAAAAGCGTGGTAAAGTGACTCTCCTTCGTCAGGCAACGCATCGCTTCCACCAGAAACAGCAGCCGGGTGTTCACTACATCCGCCTTGCGCGACAGCAGGCGTTTGCGTTCCACTTCCTGCTTATATGCCTTAAGGATGTCACGTGTAGAAACATCAGCACCGCCACGGCGTGGTGGGCCGCTTCTGGATTCACGCAGGCTCTTTCCACAGCGTTTACGGGTCTCGAATAATCGCTTGGCAATCATGAGCTTATGGCCGCTCAATTGCTTGGTTTCATAAGCTTCCTGAATGGCTTTCTGCTCGTCTTTGGGGGACATGGCGATATTCACTGCCAGCGTAATGGGGATATGCCCAGCTTCCACCGCCGATACCAGCAATTCCTCACCATGATCGAGAAGCTTTATAATGCCGTTTACATATTCGGGCTTATGTCCGATCTTATCACCAATGGCTTTTGCGTCATACCCCTGTGTGCGTAATATTTCGACGCCCTGCATCAGTTCCATTGGCTTGTGTTTGCGGCGGGCGACGTTTTCGACCAGGCTCATGATCAATGCCTGTTCCTCGGTGGCATTAATCACGATAGCGGGAATCATCTTTTGTCCGCAGGCAATAAATGCTTCCAGCCGTCCCTGACCGCATACCAGATCATAATCCTTGCCCTCTGCTTTGGAACGGGTGGGCATCACGGTAATGGGGCGTTTAAGTCCCACCCTTGCGATATTCTGGACAATACCCTCAAACAGCTTTGCGTTGCGTACACGTGGATTGAGGATATTGATGCGGTTTACCGGAATCATTTTAATAGATGTGCTGTTATGCTTGCTCATGCAGCCTCCCGAATGCGGACGCGCTCTGTCAGCATGAAAAACGGCTCCAGGTCGTCAAAACGGTAGGAGTCCAGTGCCAGGCCGTTATGCTCAGCAATGCGCATTTTAGGGTTTTCGATATCGATGGCAGGCAGCAGATAATAATCAAAGGGCTTCTCATTGGCCGCGTCCATGCGGATGGCAATCGTGATATCCGGCAATAATCCGGTATCAAGATGCATGTTCCAGCGGTACGAGCCCGCCTGCGTTTGATGGCACCGGCAGATGATCACGGAGATTTTGAGTTCATTGTTAATAAACAGCAGATCAGAGGTGACCTCCCGGCGTACATCCCCGCCTAATGCCTTAATCTTGCGTATCGTGTCTTCAACTACTTCAGCATAAAGCTTACGCAGAGATCGGTTAATATCGATGTACCGGTAATTACGGTCAGGAGTATAGCCGATCAACTCATAAGCACGGATCAGGCTGCCGAAACGATGGGCGTACACGCTGCTGGAGGGCATATCTTCGGTTTCATTAATGACAAACCCGGATAACCATCCGTTCTGCTCATGCAGTTTGCGTAGCTTCTCCAACATTTCTTCATCGCTGAATTTACGGCCACGCTCGCGGATAATTCCCTGAGCGGTGTAAAAATACTGCGGCTCCACGACCGCCTCAAACACCCCGTCCGCCCGAACCCACATATCAGGGGTGTTTACGACATGCCGTTTCTTCAGTTTGAAAGAAGTCCGGTTAAATACGTTATTGCCGATGTATTTTTCATTGGTCAGCACTTCATGGACTGTGCTTCTGGTCCAAGGACGCCCGAGGTCGGTGAGGATGTCTCGCTGGTTAAGGATCGCCATGATCTGGCTTTCCTGCATTCCTTCCTCAGTGAACGCCCGGTATATCCAGCGCACTGTCTCAACCTCTTCGGCAGGTCCCGGCACCAAAATGACCCTGTCAGTCTGCAGGCTTTTATGTTCACCGCGCTTTAATTCTGCCTTTTGCTGGCCATGCTCATCGATAAGTACCCGACGAAGACCATAACCGGCGAGACCACCCTGGCGGTAACCAAGCTCTATCAGCCTGCATTGTCCGGCAAAGACCTTACTGGAAAGCTCGCGGCTGTATTCACCGGCCATGGCACGCTTTACGCCCTTGACGATGGTGGAGACTGGGCTGCCGTCATTATCGAACTGTTCGGCGACGTATTGCACATCGATACCGGCGCGGCGGCAGATATATTCGTAATAGGCGCTCTCATCGGCATCCTGGAATCGCCCCCAGCGGGTGACATCCAATACCAGGATCATAGTAAAATCGGCAACGCCCGTCTGGACATCGTCAATCAGTTGCTTCAGTGCATCCCTGCCATCTAGCTTTAGCCCGCTTTTACCGGAATCGGTATAGGTCTTAACGATTTCTATGTGATGCCTAGCAGCATATTCCCGGATCGCATCCGCCTGATTCTCGGTGGAGTACTTCTGGTGATCCGTAGACATGCGCACATACATGGCGGCGCGGCGTGGAACAAGCGTAGATTGTTTCTTAAAATCTTTGTTTTGAATGTCTTGCATAGTGATCCTGTAAGGCGCTGCACATGGTAAATGCCGGTTCTTTTGTCAAACTTAATAGGAGAACCGCAAAATGTCCCGTACACAGGAAGGTAACGAATTACCGGTCGCCATTACGGATAAAATGGTAGCGGCTTTGGTAGCCGGTATATTACGCCAGGATCAGCCAAAATCAGACGCTCCGATGAAGCGGATAGAACTAGCGACGGGAGTGAACCGAAACAGCATTTCTAAATGGTATCATGGGAGCAATGCCCCGAAATCCGCCCATCTGCTCCTACTGGCAAAATCCTATCCCAACATATTGCGCATGATACTGCAGCTTATCAATCGTGGCGATATATGGGAATTGTGCCTGCGGCATTCCATTCCACAAAAGATGCTGTCAGCGCGTCCAAAAACACGCACAAGGCAGAGCATTTATAAGGACAGATTTGTCAGTATTAATGTCGTCGTGGACGCACTGACCAGTGGCCAGCTGAACAAAAGACAGCTATGGTTCTTAGGCAGGCTTCAGCAGGGTGACAGCGTCAAGGCAGAGAATATCGTTTCCGTATGGCGGAGTACTCCCAGGACTGCCCGGCGCGATATTGCCGGGCTGATAGCTGTCAGGCTAATCCGTTTTACTGGGGCCAGAAGAAACGGACGTTATGAATTATACGACAGGAAAAAAGGAGGCAGAATATGACGATAAATACGAACAGACCGGCCAAGGCGATGATTTATTGCCGTACCGCATGTACTCCGGCGTCGGGAGAAGATGCCGCCCTCCTCGCACAGGAAGCGGAATGCCGTGCCTATGCCGCAGCCCATGGCCTTGAGGTCACTGATGTATTTCATGATCGCGGCATATCCGGCATGCGCGCCCGCCGTCCCGGACTGGATGCTATAATACAGTCTCTGTGGCAGGCATCCGGGGCACATTGCATACTTGTAGATGAGTTGGCTCATTTAGCCCGCGATCCGGACTTATATTACGCTATACAGGCGGAATGTGAACAATTGGGCCATAGTGTCATCATTGCTGATGATTAATAGGCTTGGTTACGATTATAGGTCGCAATGAAAAGGCTTTCATTTGTGAACGGTCTACCGTGTATCAATGATTTTTATTAACTTTTCAAATGAAGACGAAAGCTCCTGCGATAAGCGGCCATAAACTTCCATCAGGCCTGATGCTGAAGCTATGCCCAATCGCTGCATTACGGATTCAAGGATTTTTTTAGCCTTCTCAGCAGATGTCAGATGCGAATAAGCAACCCTCAGATCGTAAAGTACATAAAATGGTGAAAGAAACTTAGGTATATCGGCACCATTTGCAATCGTTTCTAACACCGCTTGGAGACGCTTAATACTGCCAAGCCCCTTGGGATCGCCGCCTGTTTGTGAAATAATACTGCCCAATGCGCCATTATCGAAAGACTCGACGTAGATTTTATTCAATGTATCAGCAACATGCCTCCGCTCCCTCTCTGTGTCGATAACGGGGGCATTAAAGGCAAGCGCGAGATTGAATACCTCATAGTCTAGGTGGGCTATTTTCTTACCTAATTTTTTAAAACAGGATTCCAAGAACGCTGAGCGTAGGCTGAAAAGCTTATTCTCTTGTGAAGGCTCAGTGAACACACATTCGATTTGCCCGTCGTAAAATTCACTTCCGATCAAATGATCTGATTCAATATTTTCCGACCGCAGATAATATTGTTCCGCCTCCGGCAGCTTTGCGATGTCGCCAAGCCACATTATAACCTTGCCGTTCTTGTTGATCCCAAAGGATATGTAGAAATTGTCCTGCGCAATATCACCGTAAGTCGTCGAAGCAAATCTAACCCGATAAGTAGGTGAAGCATCATATTTCAATAATACTTCTCTATTAAAAAACACCGGTGTCAAAAATCCCTCATCGAATGGACGTTCGAGACCCGGAAGGTACTGGTAGTCGTCAGAATCATAGAGAAACGGAATATTTGTAAAGTTAAATTTTTTATTCGGTTTTCGTCTGGTTACTTTGACCGATGGCGCGCCTTTTTCAGTAGCCAGCCTGTGGTGCTCAATAATTACAAAACGGGAATGATCCGGGAGGTGATCTCGCTTACAGGCATCACATCGCAATACAGGCAACCCCTGAATGCTGATATGAATTCCTGAAACATCTTCATAGAAATCCGTAAATGCGAGATAAAGATTTTTTCGGCATATATCGCAGTAGAGGCTTTGTACATGCCCCTGCGGTGGAAAGACTTCCGAGAGTTTCATAGTTAATCCACGCTAAAACTGTTAGAAACCGCGAGCCTCTTCTTCAATTTTTGCGTCATCCCTTAGCTGTCACCTGACGCCATCAATTGGCGTACCTTATACTGTTTTATTTGCCTTTTTAGCAACTTCTGCTTTGATTCTATCCGGAAGCTCCATGAGCGAAGGCACAACACGTTCGCGAAAGTTTACCCGGTTCTTAATAAGCAGGTTACTAAAGTCTTTGTCGCTTCGCCATAGATCGGTGTACCGTTTATACGACTGCGTAAGTAATAATACCAGTCTCCGCTTGCTGCAGGGTTATCTACTGTGTGGAGACTATGCCCAAAAACCTTATCTGCCTGCTTACAGTATTGTTACTTCTTTTAGCATTAAGGAATAAGCGTGTCATATAAACACAATCATTATGTACCTGAATGGTATCAGCGAAAATTTCTATCCCCAGGACAAACGAATTATCATTACTTGGATTTGCTGCCGGATGTTTGCACGAGCAAAGGCCATACTTGGACTAGCAGGGAGCTTCAGTATTGGGGTGTTAGGAAATGCTTCGCCCAAGATGATCTCTACACAACTCGATGGGGTTCAATCTCCAACACTGACATTGAGAAGTTCTTTTTTGGCAAGCTCGATACTAATGCGCCTGCGGCAGTGGATTACTTTGCGAATCTTAGACCAGATAGCGCAGATGGAGATGCATTCAACACATTCATGGAATATATGAGTGTACAAAAATTGCGAACTCCTAAAGGGCTTGCATGGCTCAAGAACGTTACGCGGAGTAGAAACCCAAATTATACTCTTTATCAACTTCAACGCCTGCAAAACATCTTTTGCGCGGTGTGGTCAGATTGTGTTTGGCAAATTGCTGATGCCAGCCGCTCTCCTACAAAATTTATCGTCTCCGATCACCCCGTAACCGTGTACAATCGAGATTGTTTTCCCCTAAGCCCAGAATGCATACACCCTCGTGATCCCGACGTGCGGCTAGTAGGTACGCATACAATTTTCCCGCTATCACTAAACAAAGTTCTAATTTTGACCAATCTTGCGTGGGTACGGAATCCATATCAGAACGCCCAAAAAATGGGACCGAACAAGCGCCTGATGAGGAACACGCTTTTTAGTTTTCTAGATATTCAATTTGATCGCTTCCTATCTGAAGAAGAAGTTTTAGAAATTAATTACATCATTAAGAAACGTGCGCTCCGTTATATTGCGGCGGCTGAAAAAGACTGGCTTTATCCGGAACAACGTTTGCAATCCGATCACTGGCGCAAACTAGGTGATGGGTATCTTTTAATGCCAGACCCACGCCATGTTCATATGGGCGGCACTACTTATATTGGATATGAAGGCGGCAGGTCAGAAGCTTTCGGCCCTTACGGTCATCGGCCTTGGGAACGAGCTTTCGAAGATGAAGAACGGGATCGCATTGAATCTCGAATGCTACAAAAGTTTCAGGATGAATGGGCAGTTATGTTTGGGCCGGAATATCGCGGCATTAATTGCCATTTTGGTAGAAATATTCGAACTCGCGAAAGTGACGAATTTCATCAATACCATCTAGATAGAGACAGGCTTGAGCGCCGTAAACCGGGTGAAAGCGCAAGGCGTCGGCGTCTTCGCCGAAATATTGCTAGGCAGGAAATGGCTCAAACTTAAAGGGTTTTTCATGTGGTGCACCATTAGTTAATCTATCACAGTCTTAATATCGAATGGCATAAGTTCCGCCAAATACTCTTCCAAAGTTACGATGCCGACGCAGGGGACTGCTCCTGAGCCTTGCAATGCTCCTAAAGCTAGTTTTCGTGCTAGTATAATGGCGGGTACGCAGGGTATCTGCGGGCCGTCGCCGCCCAAGGCAACGATGAACCACCGACGCTCGTGAGGCTTGCCGTCTGCATCCCGCCCCCGGATAATCATGTGCATTCCACCATCGGCACTGCCAAAGTGGTCGAACCAGTGGCTTGCACGCAACAGAAAGGAAGCATGCTTGGGTAAGTCCAGCGGCAACCCCAGCCGCACCCCCCAGCTTAATGCCCAGATGCCAAAGTGCAGCAGCGTATTCTCCATGCCCGCCGAGAATTGTATGTGCCCGATACCATAGCGCGCGGGCAGCAGGTCGAGGTCGGGGATGTCGCAGTTGGCCATCCAGCGCGCGCCTAGCAGGGGATAGTTCTGACGATAGATATTCTGCCAGCCATAGCGGGGCTTTATATCGCCCGGCACGGACTTAAGCTGCTTGCCGACATAGGTAAGGATGCCCTGTGTGGTCGCCAGCCCACGCTCGGCCTTCTGACCGGGACTGATGCCAAAGCGCAGGGATTCGATGACGGAAAATTCCCCCTTATAATGTTCCAGCACAGCTGAGGACAGGCCGGGCACGGTACTGGCACCGCTGATGACCCACACGCCCGCCGTCTTTGCGGCAGTATCGAGCGCTGTAATGCCGGTCACGAAACCGCGCCCGTCCGCCAGATCGACATAATGAACACCTGCCGTAATACACGCTTCAGCCACGTCATATTGCCTGAGCTGGAACGGACCACAGGTATTGACGACAACGGCAGGCTTGAGCCTTTGCAGCTGGGCGGCAAGCTCGTGCTCTGCGTCGAATGCCGCATATTGCTGCCTAAGAATGCCCGCCAGCTCGCGCGCTTTGTCTTCATTCCGACCGGCAATGATGATGGGAATGCCTGACCGCGCCAGCGCCTGCGCAATGCGCTTGCCAAAATTGCCGTACCCACCCAGAATGAGCACATCACCCACGGCGCACCTCCGTTATTCGGAAAGTTCCGCCATAGCCAAAGGTCTGGCCAAACCACGGATGCACTACCGGCATCCACATGCGAAAACTGTCGCCGTCTATCGGCTCCTCCCACGCATCTCCGCTGCCTATAATCCATTTAAGCGGCATGGGCACGAGGATGCCAAAGATGCGCCATACATAGTCAGTATGATGCAGCCAGACTTTCTGCCCATCCCAGACGTATCGCGCCCGCCAGCCGAAGCCGAACCGCATGAATTCGACCACCTCATTGCCCTGTATAGGTTCCATCCGTGAACGAAAGCGGTAAGGGGGATGGCCGGGGAAGCGGAATGTCCGGTCGAAAATGAAAGCGTGAGTACCCAGCGGACTGGTGAAGCGCACCGTTACCGGCACATCCCTACCGCTATACGGTACCAGCGCCCCGCACAGGCGAAGCATCGGCGACAGCAGCCGCGCGAGCCATGAGCGCTCGATGGTCATCATGCCTTCCGCAGTCACCGCATCGGCACTGCCTGGACGGATGTCGTAATGCTTGCGCATCACTTCCGGCAGACGTTCCCATGCTTCTCCGAAGATGGGCTGGAAAATTCGGGTGTTAGAGACTGGCGGATGGTCAAGATTGCAAATCTGCTCCACCCCCTTGAGCCAGAGCAGAAAATTGCGGCCTGAGCGTATTGCTGGATAACAGAACCGTGCAAAAGATTCCGAGCGGAAAAGCAACGCGTTCATCCGGTTGAACCAACCGACCCTGCTCCCCAGCAGCGCCATAACGACCATCGTATCGCCACCGTGATAGTAATTGCCCCCAAATTTGATGACGGTGCCTTTGTCGATGTTGAGCCCACGTGCCTTGATTTCCTGCACCACCGGATGATGGACGTCCTCGCGTGCATTGATAAGATGCAGCCGTCCCACCGCCTCGCGGATGCGCAATGCGTGCGCCGCCGTGCGGCAGAGTGGACATTCGCCGTCATACACATACCAGACATCACCCTTGGCTTCTTCCGGCATTGGCATCATGGCAGTTTCCTCTATTTTAAGAGATGTTATAGTGCGCCGTCACCATAACCGCCAGAGGAAGCATGGATTATCTGTTTATCAAGTGGGTGCATATCCTGAGTTCGACCATCTTGTTTGGCACCGGCATCGGCAGCGCCTTCTTCCTATTCATGGCCAACAGGAGAAAAGATATCGCAGCGATTTATTTCGCCACGCGGCATGTGGTTATTGCCGACTGGCTGTTCACGACTCCTGCTGTCATCCTGCAACTGCTGACTGGCCTGTATCTTGTTCATCTGGGCCATTACCCTCTTACAGAGGGTTGGATAAAGTGGGGACTGGTGCTTTACTTTTTTGCAGGGGCATGCTGGCTTCCCGTTGTATGGATGCAGATCAGGATGCGCGACATGGCGAAGGCGGCGCTGACATCCGGCACGTCGCTGCCTGCGCGCTATTGGCTATTTGACCGCTGGTGGGTGATCCTGGGCTCGCTGGCCTTCCCGACAGTTGCTGTCATCTTCTGGCTGATGGTCGCGAAACCTTAATGCACAAATCCGCTTTTTATGTATATTTGAATGGGTCTATGAAAATTTTGCGCTGCAGCAATCAAATACTGGCTATGGGTATTCTGGCTTTGATGCTGGGCTCGCCCGCAAGTGCCGACGATCTGACTCAACCAGGATTTAATTGCGGAGCCGCTACCGAGCCTGTTGAGAAATTTATATGCGAAAATAAAAAACTCAGCCACAGAGACGGCGATCTGTCGAGGGCTTACGAAAAGGCCCTTGATTCTTTAGATTCTTCCGAACAGCGCAAAGAGCTTCAAAGGGAGCAGCAGGAATGGCTGATGGCGCGAGCGGCAACATGCGGCTTAGCCCCGCTTCCGGCATCTATAAAACCGATCGATAACTCTTCTGCATCACAATGCCTGGCCGATTTATACAACAGACGGATATGGCAGCTACAGTTTGTTAAAATTCCAGACTATCTTGATTTTCCTGCGCGAAAATATCTATTTACCCCCGAATTGCTAGAGTCGAAGAATGAAGATGTGTGTAACGTGTTTGAATCGGGGGTTCAGAAGTATTTTAAGGCCCAACACCCGCAAAATATTGCCGATCACGCCACGATGGGTTGGGGTTCGCTAACGCCGGGTATATTCAAAGTTAAGGGGGGCACATGGATTGGGGACACTCCCGGTTCTCTCTATGTATCGCATCCGGGCACCCCTGAAGCCCAAAGCTTTTTCATAAGTCGGCAAGGCTTCATTCACGGCACGTTCTGGACAACGCTGTATACTAAGCCTGGCGAAACCACGAGAGAAGCCTTGGAAGCCCTTGCAAACGATAATTCTCCGGTTGAAAAGGAACTGAAAAATGGGGGATGGAATGATGCGTTTGGAGAGCGGACAGGCGACGCCACCCCATTTCATCTTCTCTGGATCGATGATGCGCTTTACCTATACAGGGATGGGTCTGAAGAGCCGCATTGGAAAAATTATGCAAAATTGCCTGACAATGCAGTTGGCCTCTATCGCATTGAGTCAGACGGCGATCTCTTGCCCACATGCATAGTATCGGCTGCTCCTGAAACCGCAATTAAACGCCCTTTTTCTCAGCGGGATGAAAATGAGGATTTATCCCCTACCATAGAGACCCCGCACGCATTAGATGAGTTTTTTGGCTTGCTGGATAAAGTTGCCGGACAATCCGTCAACAGCCAGCCCTGCCAAGGCACAGAAGGCCCGTATTCCTGGGCCCGATACACTATCAAAAAGGACTATGCGCGTTATCTTGCCCTAGTACAGCCATGGGAGGTTGCACGAGCACCCTCGGACGTAAACAGGTTAATCTTTTTAAATGAATGGGCCATCAACAGCCTCTATAACTATCGTATCTATGAGCAGATTGTGGACGCAATGCCCAAGGCCACTTCCGCGCTTGTCGATTTTTACATAGATAATTACGGGCTCGACAAAGCATCGGCTAAGTCAGTTGCTAAAGGCGTTATAGATCAGATCGTGAACACTGCGTTAGAAACATATCGCAGGCAAACCCCTGAAACGGTAGCCAGTGTCGAATCGAATAACAGCGAGAAAGCCTTTCGTGAGCGCTACCGGGCCGCATTAGCAGGAAAAGATGGGCCTTCCTCGCAGCTCATCCGGAAGGCCGTGCTGATGGGAATGACCGATCTGATCTCCGATACGACCGAAGCTCAATTTAATCTCGCTGGTGTAGAAACCACCGATGATCCAACTGATGCGACACGGGTTATAGATGGCGAGCCCATTCCTTTCTTTGCAGCGGATAACCTTAAAATACTTCCCTTGGTTTTGGAAAAAGGCGGTGACATAAACGCACCGAACTGGTTTGGCAAAACCGTTCTAATGTATGCGGCGCAATGGAATATGCCAGATGTGGTTGAATTTCTGCTCGCCCATGACGCAGACGTGAATAGTGCGACCCCGCCCATAGACAAAGAAGACAGGTTCGGTTGCAGAGGTGCCCCCAAAATAACCGGGCGCACCGCCCTTATGTATGCAGCGGAGAATGCGCAAGCCTCTTTGATCAAAATGCTTTTGAAAGCCGGAGCCGATCCGGAGGCCACCAATAGCGAAGGTGATACCGCTGCCGATCTGCTCGAGTCTAATCCTCTCCTCAAAACGAACGAATACACACAAATATATGACTTGCTACAGCAGCCTTCTCAGGCAAGACGATAAATTATAATAAAATAGGCTGTATTTGACTTCTCTGCCAATGATATCCTGGAGCTATTGGAGACCATGTGAACAAATTGATCCAGCTATGCTTATTAGCACTGATACTGTCTCTATCAGGTTGCCCAGGCATGGGGCCTGATGATAATCAAAAGTTTCGTTCTGAGGTTGCGGAAGAAGTCTCTGTAGAAATGCCATTAATCACTGCTAAAGAGCATCTAGCCAAAGCAGGCTTTTCCTGCGACGAACGAAGCTCCTCTCCTGAAGTCACTTGTACACGCGACAAAGAAAGCGTGTTGCCATATTCCTGCGTCCAACGCGTAAATCTTACACCCGATTCAAAGCGAGAAACGGTAATTGCCGTCACGCCAAAGGCAATTATATGTGCAGGATTTTAATGAATGAGCCGTATGAAGATGCTTTTTGAAAATAAAAAGAATGGTCTGAAGATAGTGGTCGATGTCATATCGGCAATTGCCGTCATCACCTTCATCATTATTCCACAGTGGTGTGTCTATGATCCGAGCTTTCACAGTCATGGAGTGCCCGGCGGGAACGTGCCAATCCAGCTAAAAGTATTGATGCTGGATGGTATTCCTGGGGTGTTGGGGAGTATTTGGCTTATCTGTCGCTATGGAATGGCTGCTAGTCGCAGATACCCTTTCATCCTCACCCTGCGGTTTCGGCTATTACTCTGGGCGGCGGCTATAGCATATGGCTCGTACATTAGCGTTCTATTAAATGCAAAATGATATGAATAAATTATCGGAAAATAAGCAAAAAACAGAAAATAAACGGCTGCCATTATTAGTTTGGGTCTCGGCGGTATATGTAATTGCCGTGCAAGTTGCAAAGTTCATGATTTACTTTAACGGAACGCCTCAACCCGAACCGCTCACAGGTCACTCGGTAAGATTTACAATTCAGCGACTAAGTTCTTACCTCGCAGGTTATCATGGCATCCCACGATACATTACGCCTGCAGAAGATTGGGCGTGGACTATTATTTCACTTCCTATGTATGCATTTTGTGGTCTCATTGGGTATGTTATAATCCGTGTTATTTTGAAGGATATTTTTCGTCGGTTTCAATCAAATAGCTGAGCGATCTTTACCTTTGCAGTTGCGAGAATGACAAGGCATAAGCGATAACAATTGACTTTTAAATATACCCTATGTAGACTACCGAGCATGGTAGTGAAAAACGCACCCAGATTATCATTTCAAACGCTTCGTGTACTACAGCTCTTTGTGGCAGACCCGACCGCCGAACTTGCTGGTATCGAACTGCTGAAGCATACCCAAATTGCTTCAGGAACACTTTATCCCATCCTGGGGCGATTAGAGGAGGCAGACTGGCTACAAAGCCGCTGGGAAAAGATTGATACGACTGCAGAAAAACGTCCGCGCCGAAGATATTACAGCATCACCCCTCTCGGAATCCGCAGCGCATCGTCCATACTCGCAAAATTATCCATCGGTAAGATTGAAACAACAGGGTTGGCACCGGCATGACCACCATTACTACTATTATCGTCATGATGACTTCTCGACTGGTGCTTGCTGAAATAAATGCGTGGCTACCCTGGTTAACCGATAGATTCCTGCGTATGGCCGTCCAACTTCTTCCCGAAGGAGAGAAAGAGAGATATTATGAGGAATGGAGTGCGTTGCTTTTGGATACGCCGGGAAAGCTATCCGCTGCATTTCGCGCTCTGGATCTGATACGGGGCGCATGGCAACTGCGCCCAAAAGAGCCCCGGATACCGGTCCCATTCAAGATTCCAGATAGTTTTACATTACATCAGGTGCAAATTGCGAATTCAACAGCTTATCCTCCGGGCACATTTACGCCGCTAGTTGCTGACAAGATCGGCCAGACGATCACTAAGGCGGAAGTGCTCGATATTGCGAGAGGGATAACTAAACACTACCGTGCAGACGGCTACGTACTATCGCAGGCCGTAATCCCTAGGCAAGATTTAACCACCGGTGTGCTGCGTATCCGTGTAGTGGAAGGGTTCATCAATAAAGTGTATGTCGAAGGCGATACCCCGGCACATGACCCGCGTAACCTAATTAACGCCTACAGTGAAAATGTCAGATCGCAGAAGCCAATCAATATAAATACTCTCAAAAGCTATATGCAGCTTATCAATAAGCTGCCCGGCGTCACTGCGCGCGGCGCCACCCGTCCAAGCCGCAGTACGTTCGGTGCCGCCGATCTTTTCATCAGACTTATCACTTAGGGGAATGCATCATTCACACCTGTCCAGCCCATATATTGACTGAATGTTCAGCATAGGGGTCGCTGCTTTTATGTATAAACGCATCTACCCTAGACCCTCATTTCCCGTTATCACCTGATGCTCCCTGCTGTCGCCTGAAACTTCCCTGCTCCGTGATTGTAATTCCCTGAAACCTTAAAAATATTCCCTGCTGCGTTGAGTAGGGAATTTTGTCCGTAAGCCCTTGGAATAAGCCATCATACTAAAGTCATTTCTTTCATTTTGGTGCCAGTATCGATAAAATTCCCTGTATTTACCCTGCTTTTCAGGGAAGATGGCGCATATAGGGAAATTGACATGGAGACGGGTTCACAGCAGACTGCATCCACCACCACGCTTCGCCCTGCGGGCTTCGGGTGGCAGGCCATACTCTTGGGCCTGACACGCGAAGGCGGTCTTAGGCGTAGGAGTGTCGCCCGAAGCTTTAAAGAGTAGGGGGACTGGAACAACAGAGATCAATTCGCAGCAGACTCCATAATAGGAACAGGCTCTTAGCGGTCAAAGCCAATGCTATCGCCGCTACGATATTCTTCCCAATGATTTGCAGCTCTGGTTTCCGCGACGCGTTTAAATTCAGCCATGTGCTTCTGCGCAACCGCTTCATCACCCCCGCAGAGGGCCACTACTTTTGCCAATAAAGCTGCAGCGCATGCTTCAACAGCTTGTTGCTCGCGTGCACGCAGTTGATCTTCCAACCCCGGTTTTTGCGCCTCCTTGACAGCAAAATAATAAGTATTTCTCAAACTATGCGTTTGATCGATAATATCTCTCGGCACGTCCGCTATCACAACTTTCATAGGATCTGTTCTGGACATATAGGCACCCCAACGGTTAAAAAATTAAACGACATGTCATGAAAATAGCATTACATTAAAAGGTTAAAAAATAACTAATAAAAAGCCGGAGGACTTTTTAGGTGCCCGGCATAGCCCGAGGGGTAACAATGCGCGGATACTAGTTCGCAGCAGACTCCATCACCACTATGCTTCGCCTTAGGCTACGTGTGACGCGGCCAGAAAAACATGCTCGCCACCTCTTCCCTTGCCTTTAAATCTCTACTATAATATGCGCCAAAGTGGCGGTGGGAAAGGGATTGGTGTCAGCGCGTGCTTAGATTGTCATGCCAGCGAAGGCTGGCATCCAGCGCAAAGACAAAAATCATATCGCGCCAGACGGCGCTCTTGACTGGATCCCCGCCTGCGCGGGGATGACAAGAATACGAGGCGGGAAGAAATACAACCTCTGATGGGCATAAACGAACGAAATCGTGTAAAAATGGAGGAACGAATAATAAAGAATCGTACAAAAATGAGGAACGACCGATTAAACGCTCCACTTGAGGTTGTGGCGTGCACGCATCACGCAAAAAACTTCTTCAGCAGTTTTGCCGCACCTGCGACGGGCGCCAGTTTCTGCGCCGCTACTTTGCGCTCGATATCGGCAATTGCGGATTTGACTCCCGCGTGTTTGCGGAAGGACTCGCTCAGGGTTTCGTCAATCAGCTTCCACATCCAGGCTTTGGCCTGCTTCGTGCGGCGCGCCTCGAATGCTTTGGCTTTGCGCATCACGTCACAGAATTCTCCGATGTCCTTCCACACCTTATCCATCCCCGTCCCTTCCAGCGCCGAGCAGAGTTCCACTTTTGGTTTCCACGCTGCATGCATTGGTGCAAGCATCCGCAGAGCCGCGCTATAGTCGGCACGCGCACGTTTGGCCGCTGCAATTCTGTCGCCGTCGGCCTTGTTCACAATCAGCAGGTCGGCAAGCTCGACGATGCCTTTCTTGATGCCCTGCAGTTCATCACCGCCGCCGGGCAACAGCATGAGCAGGAACATATCCACCATGTCGGCCACTTCCGTTTCCGACTGGCCCACGCCCACCGTCTCGATGATGATGACGTCATAACCCGCCGCCTCGCAAAGCAGCATCGCCTCGCGTGTGCGCCGCGCCACGCCGCCCAGAGTGCCGCCAGTGGCCGAGGGACGGATGAAGGCGTTTTCATTGGTCGCAAGCTTGCTCATGCGGGTTTTATCGCCCATGATTGAACCACCCGTGCGCCTGCTCGACGGGTCCACCGCCAGCACCGCAACCCTGTGCCCTCTCTCGATGAGATACAGCCCGAACGTCTCGATGAAACTTGATTTGCCGACACCCGGAACGCCGCTGATGCCGAGTCTCACAGACTTGCCCGTAAGCGGCAGGATTTCGTTTAACATCTCCTGCGCCCGCGCCGAATGATCCGAACGCGTGGATTCGACGAGTGTGATTGCGCGCGCCAGTGCCGCGCGGGTTTTAAGAGACACGGGTGCCATTAATGTAAAGCTATAAAATAATTTGTCTGTTTTTGCAAAACATCGTTATGTATAACACCTGCGCGAGGAGGCAGGATAAGCAATGCTGAGTTTGAAAGACGTCACGCTGGGTTACGGCAAAACGCCGGTGCTGCATATGGGAACGCTGGAGATACCCCAGGGCGGGCAGTTCCTGATTTCCGGCGCGTCGGGCAGCGGCAAGACCACGCTGCTTTACGCGGTGGCAGGGATATTGCCGGTGATTTCCGGCAGCATTGCTATCAACGGCACCGACATTACCAAACTCTCGGAAACCAATCGCGATCACTTCCGCGGGAAGAATATCGGCATCATCTACCAGACCCTGCATCTGGTGCGATCCTTAAGCGTTATCGATAACCTGATGCTTGCCTTCTTTGCCTCCGGCGCAAAGCAGGACAGAGGGCGGGCGCTGCACATGCTGCACCGGCTGGGCATCGAGGATAAGAAAGATGCGCTGCCGGAACAATTAAGCCAGGGGCAGGCGCAGCGCGTGGCCATCGCGCGCGCGGTCCTGCAGAAGCCGCCGCTGATTCTCGCGGACGAGCCGACCTCGAGCCTCGATGATAAAAGCTGCGGCAAAGTTATTGAGATCATCATGCGCACCGCAAAAGAAAACGGTTCATCCCTGCTCATCGCCACGCACGATCAGCGCCTTACGCCCTATTTTGCCAACGTCATGTATTTTGAGGAAGCGCCATGAACCTGATGCGCCTGAGCTTTCGCAATCTGTGCTTTCATTCGCTGACCACGCTTTTTAACGTTCTGGTGCTGGCGCTGGGCATCGCCACCATCGTCACGCTATTGCATGTGAGCAAGCAGCTGGAGCATCGCTTCGACAGCGACCTCAAAGGCATCGATCTGGTCGTGGGCGCCAAAGGCAGCCCCATACAGCTGATTCTCTCCAGCGTTTTTCATCTGGACATTCCCAATGGCAATATCCTTCTGCAGGAGGCCGATGCACTGGCGCATAACCCGCTGGTGCAGTCTGCGATCCCTATGGCGCTGGGCGACAGCTATCATGGCTTCCGTATTGTCGGTACCACGCCGGATTATCCGAAGCATTATAATGCAGCACTGGCGCAGGGCGGATACTGGACGCAAGCCATGCAGGCAACACTCGGCAGCGAAGTGGTGCACAAAAGCGGCCTGAAACTGGGCGATAGCTTCACAGGCTCGCACGGCCTGACCGAGGGCGGGGAAGAGCACAGCCAGTTTCCCTATAAGGTGGTGGGGATTCTTGCGCCCACCGGGACGGTCGTAGACCGGCTCGTGTTTACCGATGTCGCCAGCGTCTGGAATGTGCATGAACATCACCACGAAGATGCCGATGAGCCGCGCAACCCTAACGAAATACCGGAGACGCATCCCGGTCAGCGCGAGATCACGTCGCTGCTCATCACTTACAAGTCACCTTATGCCGCCGTTACCCTGCCACGCCAGATCAACGCCAGCACTTCCATGCAGGCAGCGAGCCCCGCGATGGAAATGGCGCGCCTGCGGCATATCATCGGCATCGGCGGCGAAACGATAGAGTTCTTTGGCTTTGCACTGATGGCAATTGCAGCCATCGGGTTTTTCGTGACGCTCTGGGGAGCAGTTTCCGATCGCAGTTATGAGATAGCGCTGATGCGCTCGCTGGGCGCCACACGGGGCATGATATTTGGCTTAGTATTGACCGAAGGGCTGACGCTGGGGCTGATGGGCATTATATTGGGGCTCGGGCTTGGCCACGGGTTTGCCTATCTGGCGCAACGCGCGATCGAATCGTCGGAGCATATGACACTTCAAGCCATAGGCTTTCAGTATCCGGAATTTTTTGCCGCATTGATTGCGCTTGTAATAAGCGGTATTGTTGCGCTGCTTCCGGCTCTCATGGCGTACCGGGTGAATGTTGCAACCGTACTCTCGAAGGGCTCATGAATATCTTTAAAATACCATTATTAGTCGCTGTTTTTATTATACTTTCTTCTTTCAGCACGCAGCGGGCGAATCTTTCGCGGCAAGACCGTTGCCATCAGCTATTTCGACCAGAACCGCAGCGGGCTTGACCCATCCCAAACGCTATGGGACATGCTCTGCCCGGACGGCGGCGATCATGTCTTCTTAGGCACAGGTGACGAGCGCAGGGCTATTCACGTCTGTGGTTATCTCAAGATGTTCCTCTTTGACCCCAAATCCGCGCGCGACAGGGTGGGCACGCTCTCCGGCGGCCAGCAGAACCGGCTGATGCTTTCCAAACTCCTGGCTGAGCCCGGCAATGTACTTATCCTTGACGAGCCCACCAACGATCTCGACATGGACACGCTCGACATGCTGCAGGAAATGCTCGCCGAGTATCAGGGCACGCTGCTTGTCGTAAGCCATGACCGCGATTTTCTCGACCGCACCGTGACCGAGGTGCT
>Ga0206844_10077_pt2 | contig 31886 bp, 28 predicted proteins | sample Alteio_BWOrgCont_22_FD_152907 | JGI IMG/M metagenome (GOLD analysis project Ga0206844, IMG submission 152907) | Enriched cells from forest soil in Barre Woods Harvard Forest LTER site, Petersham, Massachusetts, United States -... | ecosystem: Environmental > Terrestrial > Soil > Temperate forest >...
TGGCTCTGCTGGGAGCCCTGCTTCTTTCCCTTTCAATGGCGCTCTATGCGCAGGTCGATCCTGCTGCTGTGCCCGAAGCCAATCCTGCCAGACCAACGGTCTCGACCCCGGCAACACTGACTCCAGCAGGCTATCTGCAATTCGAGAACGGTAGCCTATTTGCAGCGAAATCTCCCGAATTCTCAAGACGCCTGGGCATCGAGCAGGTGACTAAACTTTCGATCGACAGCCGGGTGCAGTTGGTGGCCCTCTTCGAGCCATTTACGCACAGCACCGGCGCAGCCGTCTCGGGAAACAGGCCGGGCGAGGTTTTTGCAGGCATGCAGGCGGTAATCCTGCCGGGCAACGAAGATAAGCGGCCAACAATCTCCGCTCAATACCTGCGGCGGTTATATGCAAGTCCAGCGCCTGAACTCGATCTCGGCACCTTCGTACAGAGCGCTACCATTCTGCTGAGCGATGATCTGGGCGGCTTTCACTTCGATATGAATGGTCTCGTAATGGAGCAGCAGGACGATACGACCAAACTGCGACGGGCACAGTTCGCACAAACGCTCTCGATCTCGCACCCGATCAAGAAGTTTACTGTCTCCGGTGAGATATGGCACTTCGCTCAGCCATTGACTCACGGGTACGCGGTTGGAAATCTATGGGCTGCGTCGTACTCCATAAAAAGAAATCTCGTGATAGATGCCGGCTTTGACCACGGCTTTACCAGCACCTCTACCCACTGGGAGGGGTTCGCCGGCTTTACCTATCTCCTGCCTCATCGACTCTGGAATCGCAGGAACAATATCTATTGAAGTTGGCGAGGCAGTCATCGATCCTGATCTGCCGTTGGTCTTGCCGGTGTGTCTGGGGATGTCGGACGACACATCTGGGTCTAAACAAAGAATTCAACGACGATTGATATTTGTTACGATCCGGTGAATTACCCCCTAAAGGGCTCGGCAGTCTCTAGCAGGTATAGCTGCGGCATAGCTGATCGGAGCCGCGGACAAGCGAGTCTCACGTTTTCAATCGCACGAGATTTATCCTGCCTGTGCTAACGAGTTTTATGCTCGTATCATCGCTCGCGAGATCCAAGACGCTACTGTGATGAAGTTCTCCTGCGAGATAAAACTTCGAGAACGGTCATATACCATATCCCCCTAGGTTATAATTCCCAAAGTGTCATCGTCAGCTTTTGTCAGGCAAGCGGAGTGTTACATCACCACAGGGATTGGCTGACGAGATGATTGAGTTGGCTGAGTTTATCCGAAATAGGGGATTCGGTCGTCGGTGCCATCTGCCCCGAGCGAAGAATTCAAGAGCGTTTGATGTTTATTAAGGTGCTGTCAATTTAGGCTGCAACGACGGGCGTCATGTTGAGTGGAGGTTGGATGCGTTTTGGGTTGTCAATCTTTACCGCAGTGCGGCACGTGAAAATCCGTGATGCAATGACACGATCATGCTTTTCCAGCTCTCCTGGCCAGGGTCTCGACCGAGCGATTCTCTTTAGGATGCTTGGTGCCGCAAACATCGTTATGCCTGTACTCGCAGTTTTGATTTTCTCGACATCGCTTGCAAGTGCTCAAAACGGCACCCCCGCGCCTCGCCCTGAGGATGAAAGCAGCGCGATGCAGCTGCTGACAGACAAGGGCCTGCATGACATCGAGAACGAAAGCTGGAATGCGTATGGGCAGTTCACTTACATCTCGAGCTGGAAGCCCTCGTTTGATGCCCCTTATACCAACCTGAACGGCAGCATCAATTCGCTGCTTCCCACCGCCGAGAGGAGCTTCACCGGGACAGCGACTCTTTATCTCGGTCTGCGGCTCTGGAAAGGGGCTGAGGCCTATCTGGTTCCTGAGCTGATTTCGGAGCAGCCGTTTTCACAGCTCAGGGGGCTGGGCGGCGCTATCCAGAATTTTGAGTTGCAAAAGGGCGGAGCAACTGTCCCGCAGGTCTATCGTTCCCGTCTTTTCCTCAAGCAGACAATTGGACTCGGAGGGGAAAGCATCGTCGAGGAATCAGGTCCTCTCCAATTGGGAACCCATTATGACAGCAGGAGGCTCGTCTTTGTCGCCGGCAATTTTACGATTCTGGATTTCTTCGACACGAACGCCTTTGACGTCGATCCTCGCCAGGGTTTTCTGGGGCTGGGATTTATGACCTACGCTGCCTACGACTTTGCTTCCGACGCGCGCGGCTACTCATACGGCGGCATCGGGGAATTCCATTGGGACGATTGGGCAGTGCGTTACGGTCGCATCACGCCTCCGAAGCAGCCCAACCAGCTCCCTGTAGACTTCCGGCTCCTGAAATACTACGGAGATCAGGTGGAAGTGGAGCACAAGCACAAAATCGGTGAGCAGGAAGGCATGATTCGCGTATTGGCCTACCGCAACCGCGAAAACATGGGACGCTTCAGTGACGCCATCGCCGCGTTCGACGCAACCCCCCAGGAAAACGCGACTACCTGCACTGGATTCAACTACGGATCGCAGAACTCCGGTGCTCCGGATCTTTGCTGGGCGCGAAAACCGAATGTGAAAGAGGGTATCGGTGGCTTCGCTGAGCAGTACATTGGGCATGACATTGGTGTATTCGGCCGCGGAATGTACTCCGATGGAAAGACTGAAGTGTACGCCTATACGTCAACGGATCGTTCTGCAACCGTCGGAGTTCTCGCAAAGGGTTCCTCCTGGTCACGACCCAAGGATCTAACTGGCATTGGTGAGAACCTTGGATGGATTTCGAATATCCATGCGAAATACCTCGGGATGGGGGGAGTAGATGGGTTTGTTGGTGACGGCGCCATCACGGCTGGCTCGGAAAGATCTCTCGATATGTTCTACAGTGCCAACCTGGGCAAAGTGTATTGGCTGACCGGCGATTACCAGCACATCACGAATCCAGGTTTTAATGCCGCTCGCGGCCCGGTCAACGTCTTTACGGTGAGAGTCCATGGCGAGTTTTAAACCGCATCGTAGCTGTGCCCGTTTGTTACTGGCTGGATTGGCTCTCTTTAGCTTCCAGCCATCGCTTGCGCATGCGCAGCAGCAACCTGCCGGTTTCGCAGTCGAGCGTTTCTATCAGTCGGCTCCCGGCGGCGGGTGGTTCATCATGGACGACCTCAACATAAGCGGCCGACTGGGGGGCGCGATTTCACTTACCTCCGGCTATGCGCGAAACCCGCTGGTCATCACAGATCCAGACAGCAAGCAGAAGCTCGCGGTTGTGTCACAGGAGGCATTCGTCGATATTGGTGGCGCGGTTACCTATAATCGCTTTCGCGCTTACATTGACTTTCCCATGCCTCTTTCGGTTACCGGAACGAGCGGGACGCTCGGTTCGTATCAATTCACGGCGCCGTCGGTGAGCCTCGGAACTACCCCCGATACCATCTCCGATTTTCGTATCGGCGTCGATACTCGCTTGTTAGGAGAGCCGGGTAGCCGGCTCCGACTGGGTGCGGGTGCGCAAGTCATATTTCCATCCGGAGACCGCGCCGATTATGTGACCGATGCCAGATATCGTGCGATGTTTCGGTTTCTTGCCGCCGGCGATGCTGGCCCCTACACCTATGCGGGCCAGCTCGGTGTCCATGTGCGTCCGCTGAATGATGCGCCGGTCCCCGGCAGTCCAAACGGAAGCGAGTTTCTCTACGGCATCAGCGGAGGACGCAGGTTCGCGGGACCGACTGGCTGGAGATTTGTCGCGGGGCCTGAGATTTATGGCGAAACTGCTTTCAACCAATTTTTCAGTGGGAAGACAGGCACCGAGGCTCTTTTAACCGGACGACTAGAACAGACCGGTGAGGCACGGAATCTGCGGATCAAGTTGGGCGTCGGCCATGCTCTTGTGCAAAATTTCGGAGCGGCACAATGGCGAGTCGTATTCGGAGTAGAGTTGTTCGGACACAAGTAGACCGCATTGGTTTCCCATTGAGTTGGAGGATAATTCCTACCATGAACGTTTCCCGATTCCGGATGATCGCGTGTTTAGCGTTCTGCTGTTCGATATTCGGGTCCGCGTTTGCCTCGCAGACGACTCCCGCCGATCAAAGCACACGGCGGATTTACGTTGAGCCATTCGTTACCCAGGAAGGTTCTGAGAAGTTTCGCGAGGATGTGATCGCCGAGCTCCGCAAGCTGAATTCGGTTTCGCTCGCCGGGGACGAATCGAGCGCGGACGTAATTCTGGGTGGTGGCGGCGAAGTCTGGATCAAAGGATACCGCAGTCACAACCCGCAGTTGGGCAAGGTTGCCCCCAACGGAACCCCCATTTACACCGGCTTTCTTTCTATTGAGCTGAGAGACAGAAATGGCCAAACACTGTGGTCATATCTGGCAACACCGCCAGCAGCTTCGGGAGATGTATCGAAAGATCTCTCGACGCTGATTGTGAAAAAAATGGTGGAAGCTCTGGCACAAGGCCAAGCCCCACCCCGCGTTGCCCCTTTATCCCAACCCACGACGATCCTGAAAGGAGCGGGCGCTACATTTCCTTTTCCGGTCTATGAGAAATGGTTCACCAACTATCGGCACGAAAATCCGGCTCTGCAGATCACATATGAACCCGTCGGGTCGGAGGCAGGCATTCAGAGTCTACTAGCCAACAGTGTTGATTTTGGCGCGTCTGATAGCCCGGATGTGATTCACGAGCTCGCGCCGCAAGATGATGAGAAGTATTTGTTCTTTCCCTCAGTGGTAGGCGCTGTCGTGCCCGTCGTGAATCTACCCGGATTGTCCGGCGATATCGCATTCACTCCAGAAGCGCTGGCCGGTATCTATCTGGGGAAGATCAAGAAATGGAACGACCCGATTCTCAGCCGCGCCAATCGCGACCTTCACCTTCCCGATCTCGACATTGTCGTCGTTCATCGCGCGGAGGGCAGTGGCACGAGTTATGCCTGGACAGACTATCTTTCTAAGACCAGCCCCGAGTGGAAGGCCCAGGTTGGTACAAGTCTGGCCCCCAAATGGCCGGTGGGACGAGAGGCAAACGGGAACGACGGGGTTTCTAAATTGGTAAAAGAGCAGATCGGCTCAATTGGGTATGTCGAATTTATCTACGCCCTGCAGAATCACCTGAGCTATGGCAGAGTTCGAAATAGAAACGGCGAGTTCGTTGCAGCCAGCCTGGGAAGTATCGCTGCGGCGGTAAACCGTTCCTCGAAAATTGACGGCGATTTCAAAATCTCTATCGTGGATGCCCCAGGTGCGGGCGTTTACCCGATCAGCTCATTTACGTGGATCGTGGTTCCTGCGCATATTACCGACGACGCCAAACGGAATGCACTTACTGGTTTTCTGCGATGGATGGCGGGCCCGGCCCAACGGCAGGCGGCCGCATTGGGATATCTGCCCATCCCGAAGGATGTGGCCAGTAAAGAAGAAGCTGCAATCGCGCGGATTCAGTAGCCGCGCAAGACGGGTGCATTCTCTGAAAGTTCAGCTGCATCACTCGCGCATTCGTTTCATCAGGATGGATGCCAACCTCATACTTTTGGGCCATACGTTATCGATGGGGCGAAATTTATACTCTCCTCTACTCTTCCGGTTGAGGATGATAGCCAATGTATCGCCTGACTCCACGCGCAATGATTCTTTTCCCCGTGCTTACAGGTCTGGCAATTGCCATTACTCTGGCAGCAGTTGGCGAAACGCCCGCTCATCCGCTTCCCGAGTCTAGGCTCACTCGTGGGTCTGTCCTATATTCCAACGAAGTGAGCAAAATTCTTCCCGGCTCTCTATTTTTCCGCGGAGAGCAGACGCCCGTTGAGCCGCGCAATTCGAGTGGGCTCCAGTTTGCCGATGGAATGTACCTGTTAACAGCGATCATCGATACGTCAGGCCATACAGGTAGCGAGGATGAAGAGTTTCAGGCATGTTTTATCACTGAGGTCCCTCTTGATATAAATCGTCACAAGTTAGGACCGGGAGTGTATGAGGTAAGCATGGACGACAATCATCATTTCGTCGTGATGGATATCTCTGCGCACCCTGTGTTCATAGCCGACTCCAGACGCGACTTGAAGCTATCGCACCCCATACCGCTTCAGATTGTCGATGACTCACCGGCTCATGATTATCGTCTTTACCTCGGGCGCGACTATGTCACTCTGTCTCGCACGATCCGAAAGAAAGACTAAGGCCTGAGCAGCGGGAAGACCTGCTGAGGCAGTAAAGCGTTATTCATTGGAGGGTCGAGCACTCTGCACATATTTGTGTAGTTTGGATGTCAACCTTTTGGCCTACTAAACATTCCGTCCCTGGATTCAAGACCTGTACATGTCTATCCGCTAGTGTGATTGGGATCGCATGAGCGTCTTTCGCTCGGCGTGAAAATCTGTTTTGCGGAGATCTATGCGCCTTTTCAGGCAAAAACAGAAATTGATGGTTGGCAGGGTACTTGTCGTGTTGTATGCCTTGCTGACGCTTGCTGGAGTTACCGCCAATCGGACAAATGCGCAGGCAGGCAATACACCTACACCGCACGCGATGGATATCGGGATCATCGTGACGGCGACCATGGCAGAGGCTGAGGCAGTGCAGAAGCAGTTGAGCACCGGCACGGACTTCTCGGTGCTTGCAAAGGAAAAGTCCATCGACGCTACTGCTTCCGATGGCGGGTATTTGGGGAAGCTCGATCCGAATCAGCTTCGCAGCGAACTGCGGGATGCATTGCGGGGACACACCATCGGACAACTCACGAATGTCGTACAGCTGCCCTCCGGGTTCGCGATCTTGAAAGTGTTGCCCGCAGCGCCGTCCACCGCTGACCTGAATCCGAAGCGGATTTCGTCGCTGGTATCGACGGGTGCCATCCGGTACGGTGCACAGGTTTCCGGTCTTGAAGAGGCCGACGCGGCCTTTTACGAATATCCCAAGCCGGAGGGCTGGAGCCACGACTTCCACAAAGCGTGTGAGATTCGTCACCAATCGTTGACAGCCGCGAAGGATGCATTAGGAGGGTACTTGAGCCCGGAGCACAACACCGGCAATGGGCAGTTGTCGATAGTAGAGCAGATTCAAGGACATTCAGGTATGGCGCAGCTCTACGCCTACAGCGGCGAAATGGAGAAATCGATTCTAGAGTGGAAGATCGCTTACCAGCTTGCTTCCTCTGATTATCCGGGCTACGTGCCGAATCTCGAGGAGAGTTTGGGCGCCTCGTATCTCCACTTGGCCGAGATGAAGAATGGTATTTATCACAAACCGGGCGATTTGGACATTTTCCCCCCGCAGCAGCCTCACGCCAGTTACGAGCGGAAAGATGAGTCGAAGCTGGCCATCGAGTATTTTCAGAAATATCTGGATCAGAAGCCCGGTGACTTGGAAGTGAGATGGTTGCTGAACCTCGCATATATGACGCTGGGAGAATATCCATCGAGCGTGCCGGCTACCTATCTGATTCCCGAGAAAGATTTTCACTCAAAAGAGAACATCGGGCGCTTCGTAGATGTGGCGCCAGCTGCCGGACTCGATGTGTTTCGTGGAGCGGGCGGCGTAATTGTGGACGACTTCGACAATGACGGGCTTCTGGATGTAGTGGTTTCGAGCCTGGATGTTTGCGATCCGATCCGCTTCTTTCATAACAATGGAGACGGAACATTCAGCGACCGCACCGAGCAGGCCGGCCTCATCGATCAGCTTGGCGGCCTGAACATTATGCAGGCGGACTACAACAATGACGGCTGCATGGACATTCTGGTGTTGCGCGGAGGATGGGAGTTCGCGCAGCGCAAATCTCTGCTGCGAAATAACTGCAATGGAACCTTCACGGATGTGACCGATGCAAGCGGTCTCGGATCTGCGGTGACATCTACGCAGGCGGCTGCATGGGCTGATATCGACAACGATGGCTATCTCGATCTTTTTATCGGCAATGAGAAGTCGCCGGCCCAGCTGTTTCACAACAAAGGAGACGGAACGTTTGAGGAAATCGGGCAGGCAGCGGGGATCGATCAAGCGGCATTTTCAAAGGGAGTGGCAGCGGCCGACTATGACCACGATGGGTTCGTCGACTTCTATGTGACAAATCAGAATGGGGTCAACTTCCTCTACCACAACAACGGCAACAAAACCTTCACGGAAGTAGGCCGACAGGCGGGTGTGCAGGCGCCGTCATACAGTTTCGCCACATGGTTCTTCGATTACGACAATGATGGCTGGCCCGACCTGTTTGTTGACAGCTACATAAGTGCGGTCGATGAATCGGTGAAGACATACATCGGACAGCCACACAGCGCAGAGACCTTAAAGCTGTATCGCAACAAGCATGACGGGACTTTTGAAGATGTGTCGGCGCAGGTGGGCCTGGATAAGGTGTTCATGCCTATGGGGGCCAACTTCGGCGACGTCGACAACGACGGCTTTCTGGACGTCTATCTAGGCGTGGGACAGCCTTCTTTCACCGCTCTTCTGCCGCACGTGCTGCTGCGCAACGATGGAGGCAAGTCGTTTGTGGATATCACCGAGTCTTCGGGCACGGGAGAGCTGCACAAAGGACATGCAATTGTTTTTGCAGATCTGAGCAGGCAGGGCCACGAAGACATCGTAGCCGAGATCGGCGGAGCGGTTCCTGCTGACAAGCACGCCTTGCGTGTCTTCGCGAATCCCGGGAATGACAACGACTGGCTGAATGTGCGGCTGGTGGGCGTGAAGAGCAATCGATCGGCCGTCGGAGCGGAAATCAAGGTCACGGTGGAAGACGGGAACGCCGCGCCGAGGGTGATTTATCGGACTGTAGGACAGACAAGTTCGTTCGGCGCCAATCCCGTGGAACAGAACATCGGGCTTGGGCATGATGCGCACTCGATAACGCTCGACGTGTGGTGGCCGGCCACCGGCACTCGCCAGTACTTTACCGGAGTGACAAAGAACCAATATCTCGAAATCAAAGAATTCGCGACGAGTTATACGCGTCTTGAACGGCGGCCGTTCCGGCTGGGGCGAAGCCCGGCGCTGTCTGTTGCCGCTGTCACGCCAGCCAGTAAATGAGCGCACTGAGGAGGGCTGAATGAACGCGAAACGGGCAATTCTGGCAGCAGCGATGAGCATTCCTGCCGCGATTCACGCATGGGGCGCCCAGCAACACACGGTGCAAGGCATATTGCTGAAGGTGGATCGGTCGAAGGGCGCGATCACAGTATCGTGTGATGCGATCCCCGGTTATATGGAAGCGATGGTGATGCCATTTGCGGTTCGCGAACCGGAGGTCCTGAAGACAATCACGCCCGGCGCGACGGTGCGGTTCACCATGGTCGAGCGGAGACACGAGGAATACGCCGAGCATTTGCAGACGGTCAAGGTCGTCAACTACGAATCAGAGCCCACGGAGGCTGCTCGTCTGACGTTCCTTCAGAAAGCGATGGATCCAGCGGCAGCGGCAAAAGAGGTAGCTGTCGGTCAGCAGGTTCCCGACTTTACCTTGATCGATCAGGCGCAGCATGCAACCCGTCTCACGCAATTCAGAGGGAAAGTCGTGGCATTGACTTTCGCCTATTCGCGCTGTCCAAACCCAAACTATTGCTTCCGGCTGTCAAACAACCTTGCACAGCTCAGTCGGCGATTTCACGACCGCACAGGACGAGACCTGATTCTGGTGACGATCGTGATCGATCCCGACGATGATCAGGGTAAAGCACTAGAGAAATATGCGGATACCTGGAAGGCCGATCCGGCAACATGGCACTTTCTCACCGGCAAACTTGACGACATTCGGAGTGTCGCGCAGTTGTTTGGTATGAACTTCTGGAATGACGAGGGATTCCTGACGCACTCGTTCCATACGGTGGTGATCGACCGGGAGGGCCGTATGGCTGCAAATCTGGAGGGGAATCAATTTACGGCACAGCAACTGGGCGATCTGGTGCAAACGGTGTTGCGTCGTCCGAGCCAGGGCGCAGTTGCAACGACAGCCAAGGTAAGCAACGCGACGACATCGGGCAATAGCAGCCATCAGTAACATCGGCACTATTGCCCATATCTTAAAGATGTAGCACAGTCGCTTTGCACTCAGAAATCCAGAGTTGATGCCGCGCCCCGCAGTTACTGCCAGCCTCCGCCCAACGCTGCATAGAGCTGCACGAGTGAGGCCGCTTCCTGCTGTTGAGCCTGGGCAAGCAGCAGCTGCGCGGAATACAGATCGGTGTCAGTGGTGAGCACTTCAAGATAACTGGTATTTCCGCCGGAGTAGCGCAACCGCGCCAGGCGCACCGCATCCGCTGCCGACTTCACCTGTTCCGATTGCTCTTCGCGCCGTTCACGCGTTTCTTTATAGGAGACGAGCGAGTCCGATACGTCCTTAAAGGCGCTCAGAATCGTCTTCTGATAGGTAAGCAGCATCTCCTGCTCCTGCGCCTTTGACAAACGGTAGTTGCTGCGGATGCGTCCGCCGTCGAAGATCGGTTCGGAGATCGATCCGGCCGCGTACCAATAAGCATTCGGGCCGGTGAAGATTGAGTTCAGCTGACTGCTGGCTGCGCCTCCCAGGCTAGTAAGAGATATCTGCGGAAAGTATTGTGCGCGAGCCACTCCGATGCGCGCGTTAGCTGCAACGAGCTTGGCCTCTGCTTGTTGAATATCAGGACGCCGCTCAAGGAGCTGCGAAGGAACACCCACTGGAATCTCCTGCGGATGAGGCTGCTTCTCGATGGACAGGCCGCGATCGATAGCGCCAGGATTGTGGCCGAGCAGGATGCTGATCGTATTTTCCTGGATGGCGATCTGACGGCGCAGATCGGGCAGGTTTGCCTGTGCGGCGTGGAGCAGTTCCTCTGCCTGGCGCACATCGGCGAGCGATCCGGCTCCGTGCTGTTCAAGAGCCTGTGTGAGCTGTAGAGAATCTTTGCGTGCCTTGATGGTGTTCTCAGTGATTGCCATCTGCGCATCAAGGCTGCGGAGTGCGAAGTAAGCCTCGGCAACGCCCTGGATCAGAGAGATACGCGTTGCCCTCTGGCCCCATTCGCTGGCCAGGAGCTCGGCCCTCGCTGCTTCAGTCTGGCGGCGGTACAATCCCCAGAAATCAAGGTTCCATGCGGCAGACGCGGTCGGGCCACCGCCGTTGAAGAACGAGTTTGCCGGCGTTCCGTTGCTGTTGTTGCCTGCCAGTGACGAGGGTATCTGCAGTGCGCTGTAACTTCCGCCGCCGTTGACCGTGGGAAATTGCTGCGAGCGAGTGACGCCGACCTGCGCCTGAGCCTCAAGCACGCGCTGCGCCGCGATGCGGAGGTCAAAATTGTTGACGAGCGCTTGCTGGATAAGCTGCTGCAGCGTTGGATCTTGAAAGACCGTCGGCCATTGTGCGTCGGCAAGCGATGATGCTGGCGAGGACGATGCAATATCAGGAGCGAGCGCCTGCCGATAGTTACTCGGAACATCGACTGCGGGCCGCTTGTAGTTCGGGCCTACAGTGCAGCCGACCAATAAAAGCGCCAGTAGTACACCACCGGCAATTTGCTCAGCCCGCTTCACAACGAAAGCTGCAGACATATCAAAACCATCCTTTCTCAATTGCGCCGACACTGAATTTCAGTGCTCAACGCACCTGTATGTCCTGTCCTTCATGCAGCAGGTCGCTGGGGCTGGCGACAAGCGCATCGGAGTCTTGAATTCCGCTCAGGATCTCGACCTGCGTGCCCATGTCTCTGCCGATCACAACAGGAACAAAGTGAATTTTCTGATGATTCTGCACCGTGACGACGTGCATGCCGCTTCGGTCGATCACGAGCGAACTCGTCGGAATAATGAGTGAGTTGCGCTCTTGAGCAAGCGTAAATTTAACCTGCGCATACATTCCCGGCAGCAGCGAGCCGTCTCGGTTATCAACCTGCACTTCGGTCAACATGGTTCGCGCCGCATTATCCAGCGAGCTTGCGCTGCGGACGACAGTCCCGGTGTATTCCCGGCCGAGGCGCTCTTTTACCTCGATCGATGCCTTCTGTCCATCCTGAATATTGACGGCCTGAGATTGTGGCACATCGACCTGAATACGCAGCGTGCCGCTTTGCGCGATGCCGAAGAGCGGCTTGCCCGCAGTGGCGCTGCCCGTGGTGACAAGGTCTCCGCGTTCGACGTTGCGCGCGGTGATCACGCCGTCAAACGGTGCGGCCACCTGCTCGAAGCTCTGTAACTGCAGCAGCCGGCCTACATTTGCGTGGTTCGCGGTCACATTGGCTTGCGCCGCCGTGATGTTTGCTTCAGCAGCGGCAACATCGGCAACGCGTGCGTTGTGCGCCTGAACCGCTTCATCCACGATCTGCTGCGAGATGGCATGCTGCTCGCCTAATGGCAGGTCCCGTTCCTTGGTAAGGCGTGTGAGTTCCGCGTTCGCTTTGGCTTGCTCAAGAGTAGCTTTGGCTTGCTGCAATGCAGCTTCGGATTGCGCCAGCGTTGCGCGTGCCTGGAGCAATTGCTGATCCACTTCAGGCGATGAGATGACGGCCAGCACCTGGCCTGCCTTTACTCTGGAGCCGATGTCGACATTTCTGCGGTCGATGTAGCCTTCAGTGCGCGCGTAGATGGAAGCAGTATAAAGTGGCTCGATATTGCCCGGCAGAAGTAATGCCGAGGTTGGCTCGCCGATTTGCGGGTGAACAACAGTTACAACCGGATGCGTAACTGGTGATTCGCTCACCGCCGCAAGAGCTTCCCGCTGACGCACCAGGCGGGGAACAACTCCCAGCGCCAGGAGAGCAATGACCAGCGCTCCCACTCCGGCCCATCTGATCGTGGTCCCGGAAGCCGTCTTCCGTTTCTGTTCAGTAGGTGATGTCTCGATCTGCTGCGTCATGCTGCCTCCTGTGGCGTCTTGGAATTGTTTCCGTGAATCAGCGTGAACATTAAAGGGACAAAGAAGAGCGTGGCGAAGGTAGCGACGCTGAGGCCGCCGATGACTGCTCGCGCAAGTGGCGCATTCTGCTCTCCGCCCTCGCCCAGTCCGAGCGCCATGGGCAGCATGCCGATGATCATGGCGAAGGCCGTCATGATGATGGGGCGCAGGCGCGTGTAACCAGCAGTCACGGCTGCCTCGAAAGGAGCCATGCCTGTTGCGCGTAGTTCGTTCGCGAAGGTGACGAGAAGAATAGAATTTGCCGTCGCCACACCGATGGACATGATGGCGCCCATCAGGCTGGGAACGTTGAAAGTCGTCTGCGTAAGGAAGAGCGCCCACACAATGCCGGTGAAAGCTCCAGGAAGCGCACAGATGATAATGAAAGGATCGAGCCAGCTTTGATAGTTGACGACCATCAGCAGGTAGACGAGCAGCGCCGCAAAAGCAAGGCCGAGACCGAGCCGGTTGAATGCCTCGTTCATACTTTCCACCTGCCCGCGCAGCACGATTTTTGTTCCCGGCGGAAGGTGCTTGCTTTCTTCCTTGACGATGCGGTTGATCTTTGCCGCAACCGAGCCGAGGTCGCTGTCCTGCGTGTTGGCGTAGATGTCGAAGACCGGTGCGCCGTTGTGATGGTTGATGACTACGGGCAGAACGGCAGGCGTAAGAGTCGCCATATTTCCCAGCAGTTCACTTCGGTTGTCGAGGGTGTGGATCGGAATCGGCGTATTCTCAAGCGCGTTGATCGAGTCGATGCGGTACTGCGGCGTCTGGGCCGCGACCATGTAGGTGATTCCCATCTTCGGGTCGAGCCAGAAATTCGGCTGCACCGCCGCGCTGGAGCTGAGCGAGATGTAAATGCTATTGGCAACATCCTGCTGGGTCAGACCAAACTGCGCAGCTCGAACCCTGTCGATGTCGAGATGCAAATCCGGAGCATTGACCACCTGATGCATGTGGACATCGACTGTTCCGGGAACGGTGGCAAGCCGCTCGCGCAGATGGCGGGCAATCTCATAGTTTGTCGGGTCATAACCCTGCACCTGAACATCAATAGGCGCAGGAAGACCAAAGTTCAGAATCTGCGTAACGATGTCGGCCGGCTGGAAGAAGAACGTAAGATCCGGAAATTGTTGCTGCAGCTGCGAGCGCAATTCTTTGATGTAACGATCGGAAGGTCCATGATGCTTTTCATTGAGTGCGATTAGGATTTCCCCATCTGCGCTGCTGATGGTTGCTCCGTCGCCGAAGGCATAATTAAATGTTTCCGGACTGAGGCCAATGTTGTCGATGATGAGCTGAATTTCGTCTGCTGGGATGGTCTTTCGTATCTGGTCTTCGACTTGGCTGAACAACACTTTGGTCGTTTCGATGCGGGTTCCGGGTTCTGCTCTTACGTGCAGCCGAATCTGGCCGGAATCGACAGCTGGAAAGAAATCCCTGCCAACGAACGGCAACAGCACAAATGCCGTCGCCATCATGGCGATGGATGCGATCAGGGCCGATCGACGATGGCGCAGAAAGGTTCGCAGCGTCTGTGTATAGCGATCCTGAACCCAGAAGTATCCTTGATTGAAGCGGTCATTGATGCGGCCGAAGATGGAGCGCTTTGTGGGCGTATCCGATGCAGCATCTGAATGGCCTTCAAAGGTGTGTTCAGAGCCTAGCAAGAAGTTCACGAGCACAGGAACCAGCGTTCGCGAAAGAAGATATGACGCCAGCATGGCAAAGACGACCGCGAGAGCCATGGGTGTGAAGAGGTACTTTGCCGGGCCTGTGAGGAATACCACCGAAACGAAGACGATGCAGATGGTCAGAGTCGAGACGAGAGTCGGTGTTGCAATTTCTGAGGCTCCGATGAGCACAGCCTCTTTCAATGGCTGTGAGCCCATATGACGATGAATATTTTCGATGGTGACGGTCGCGTCGTCGACGAGGATGCCGATGGCGAGCGCGAGGCCGCCGAGAGTCATGGTGTTCATCGTTTCGCCCATGGCGCTGAGCACGATGATGGAGCTGAGAATCGAAAGCGGGATCGAGATCGCGATAATCAGCGTGCTTCTCCAACTGCCGAGGAAAAGCAGAATCATCAATGCAGTTAAGCAGGCGGCGATAATACCTTCCCGCAGCACGCCTTCAATCGATGCCCGTACAAAGAGTGACTGATCGAAGAGCTCGGTGATCTTGAGACCTTTTGGCGCAGCAGCACGCGATGTGGGCAGCACATCGTTCTTGATCTGGTTCACGATATCGAGCGTGGAGACCGAGCCCGTCTTCATCACGGAGAGCAATACATTCGGCTTCCCATCCGCGCGGGAAGCATTCTGCTGCACCGCCCAGCCATCTCTCACGTGCGCAATATCGCGCATGTAAACCAGCGAGCCGTTCACGGTTTTCACGGGCACGTCGTTCAATGTGAGCGCATCGACTGGACTTGAATTTGTGCTGACGGTGTATTCATGCGTGCCGATCTTCGTCGTGCCCGATGGAAGTGTAAGGTTCTGCGCGTTGATCGCCGCGGTTACATCCATCGGCGTGATGCCTTTGGCTAGAAGTGCATTCTGGTCCATGTCCACCATGATCTGGCGAGCTACGCCGCCGTAAGGCGCTGGCAGCAGAGTGCCGGGGACTGTAGATAATTGCTGGCGGACACGGAAAAGGCCGTAATCGTATAGTTCCGATTCCGAAAGCGTGTCGCTCGAAAGCGAGAGTTGGATGATCGGGACCGTAGATGCGCTGAAGCGCAGAATCCACGGAGGATTTACACCTGGAGGCATGCGAAAACGAATCGAGTTTACGGCGGCGCCGATCTGCGACATGGCCGCGTCGATACGGACCTGCGGCTGAAAGGATATTTTGATCACGCTGGCGCCGTTGACTGTTTGCGAATCAATGGCCTTCACGTCATTGACGACAGCCATCACGAATTCGCTGAACGTGGTGACACGCTGCTCCATCTCCTTCGCAGAGAGCCCTTGATAAGACCAGATAACGGTGACGACAGGGATGTCGATGTTCGGAAAGATGTCAGTCGGCGTTGTCGCGATCGACGTGAAGCCCAGAACCAGAATCAGGATGGACGCTACAATGAAGGTGTAGGGTTTGCTGAGAGCGAGTCGTACAATCCACATTGAGAAGTCTCCGTCGGGGCAGTTCGAGAACCGGCAACTACTTAGATGAACATCGAAATAGTTGGATTCAGAAATTGGATTTGCTGCTCCCAAATGGCGATTAGCGCGTCTCAAACAATATGGGAAGAATGACGGACAATGAGGTTGCGCAGATCGGGAAGGCCCTTGGCGAACCGAATCGTCTCGCTATTTACACGCACATTGCGGAGCATGACGAACTGTTTTGCGGAGAGATGCATGCCAAGCACGCCATCTCCGCGGCAACGCTATCGCACCATCTCAAGGTGCTGACGGATATAGGATTGATCACTTTTCGGAAAGACGGGCTGAACGTCTATTATCGGGTTGTGCCGGAGAGATTTGCCGCTTACTTGAAATATTTGACAGGGATTGGAACAGCCAAGCCGCAGCGGTAGCAGAGGTGTGCTGAAAACCTCATTTTCAAGATGAGATATCAGCGAGCCTCAGTTGAAGTTGCGGAACTCCTCGCATGGCTCTCCCATCGCTGCGTGAGACGCTCACTGAGAAGACGGCGCGCCCTCAACGATCTGGTTTTAACCGCAGCAATGCTGGTGCCCAGGACCATGGCCGCCTGCTCATTCGAAAATTCATGAACATAGCGCAGTTCAAACACTGTGCGAAAGTTGGAGGGCAGAGTTTCGATGACATGACTCAATGTCTCCGCCAATTCCTTATTCCGATAGTGCTGTTCCGGATTGAGTCGTGTTTCCGGTATATCCATCGGAACGGAGGCACTGTCTGACTGCTCAACCGTATCGAAAGAAACAATTCTTCTATGCCTTGAGCGCAGACACATCAATGCATGGTTGACTCCGATACTGATAAGCCACGTAGAGAAGCGAGACGTGCCCTTGAACTGGTCAAGACGCGTAAAAGATTTTAACAATGTCTCCTGCATCGAATCTTCCGCGTCTTCCCGGTTCTTCGTGATATTCAGAATGATTTTTAAGAGTTTTCCTAGATGAGGCTCTACAAGGAGTCCAAAGGCGTTCAGGTCGCCGCGCCTTGCGCGTTCTATTAATACTGCATCTTCGCGAACGTCTTTTGTCCCGACACTCCGCACGGTGACTTTACAACCAGCCGTCTCGTCGTGAACCCTCATAGCCTTGCCTCCTCGATTGGATTTCATCCCAAAACTGGGTAAAAAACACAGGTTGAATGTAGCTGACAAAAAGCAATCTGCAATCACCCAAAAGCAGCATCGATCACCCAAACTTTTGAATTGGATCACCCGCATCGATGAGACGAATGCAAACGCTCAAACTTCAATGCCAAAAAAATCTTCCTGCAAAAGGCCAGTCATCATGGAAAAAGGATGGCCCAAGTCTATCGCTTTCCGTATGTCTCGCACGTCCCTCGAAAGAGGTAGTTTTCCGCTCCGCTTTTGTGGTTGTCTTGTATCCGTACGAAAAGGTGCCTCAGGATCCGAAGCGGGCTTTTTCCGTTTGTAAAGCGATATTCTGGATAAGTCTGGAGGCTTGCTGGAGGTGCTGGGTCAGATCACGACCGAAGTGACCTGCCTGGCGTGCGAATACGCGAATCAGTCGACTTCGACCTGTTCAAAGCCGAGCCCGAGCAGCATGGTTGTGAGCGTGGCTCGAGCATTTTTCCGCGCGGTATCGAGAATACCGTCGGCAATGGCTGATTGCTGCAAATCCTGCTGCGCTTTCGCTCGGACTTCAGTCTCCAGATTCGGATCGGCGGCAACAAACAGGCCTGTTTCACGCGAGTACACACGAGTCTTCGCATTGTCGATGGTTGTGGCGAAAATCTCTGGCTGCGGCAAGTGAACGTGGATGGAGTGGTTCTGAATCTGTATGTCGCTGGCTTGAAGATGGCTTAGATCAAGTCCGGCTATCGTCTGTCCGTGCACGACGAGAAGCAGCTTATCACCCACCAGAAAGTCTGGAAGATACGCATTCTCGCGCGATCCTTCGACGACCTTGTCCATGTTGTAGACCACGGTCTCCAGGCGCTCCAGGCGTTGAATCTTGTTGACGACGGTCGGCAGGGACGTATCGACAGACAAACTGCGGCCAGTGATTTTCGCGGCGAAGTCATCCCAGGCGCCCTTCGTAGCGTGACGCACGAACAGCACAAAAGCGCAGAGGCCGAGAACCAGACCCAGGAGCAGACTCAGGAATAACGCGAGCAATACCTTGCCAATGCTCGATTTTCGCGGTGCGGTCGCCGGCGGCAAAGTAGTACTCATGAAGGATTAGATGAGAGCGTGGCGCAACGCGAACGTATGCGCCGCACTCTTTTTGATTATTGCGCAGCGGTAGTTTGCGGCAGCGCTGCTGCGCTCGAGGCCTTGTCGCTGCCGGCCCGGTTCGCATAGCTTGCCTTGATGAAGGCCGTAAACAGCGGATGCGGCTCGAGCGGCTTCGATTTGAATTCCGGATGGAACTGGCAGCCCAGGAAATAGGGATGATCCGGGATCTCGACGATCTCCACATAGGTCGCGTCGGGCGTGGTTCCGGTGATGCGCAAACCCGCTCCCGTGAGCAGCGCCTCGTATTCGCGGTTGAATTCATACCGGTGGCGATGGCGCTCGCTGATCTCCGTTGCCCCATATGCCGTGGATGCCAGCGAGCCGTCCTGGAGGATGCAGGCCCATGCGCCGAGACGCATAGTGCCGCCCATCTCTTCGACCCCGGTCAGTTCGCGCAATTTGTAGATCACGCGATGCGGCGTTGCCGGGTCAAACTCACTCGAGTTTGCGCCATGCAGACCGCAGACATTCCGCGCATATTCGATGCATGCCGTCTGCATGCCCAGGCAGATGCCGAAGTAAGGCACTTTATTCTCGCGCGCATAGCGAATGGCGTTGAGCATGCCTTCAATGCCGCGCTTGCCGAAGCCGCCGGGAACCAGAATTCCGTCAAAATCCTTCAACTGCTCTTCGTAGTTTGCGGCCTCCAGGCCCTCGGCTTCAATCCAGGTCACGCGCAGCTTCAGGTTGTGCGCAAGCGATCCGTGAACCAGCGCCTCTTTCAACGATTTATAGCTGTCTTCATACTCGACATACTTGCCGACAATGCCGATTGAGACTTCATCCTTCGGGTTATAGCAGCGCTGGACGAGCTCGCTCCAACGGCTGAGGTCAGGCTCACGCGTTTCAAGGTGCAGATACTTAAGCGCCAGGGAATCCACGCCTTCCTGGGCAAAGCACAGGGGGACTTCATAGATGGAGTCAACGTCCTTGGCGGTGATGACTGCCTTCTCTTCGAGATTGCAGAAGAGGGCAATTTTGCCCTTGATTTCGCGGGAAAGCGAGCGGTCGCTGCGGCAGAGCAGGATGTCAGGCTGGATGCCGATCGACAGCATCTCTTTCACCGAGTGCTGGGTTGGCTTGGTCTTCAGCTCCTGCGCGGCACTGATCCAGGGAACCAGCGTGACATGAACGAAGACGGTGTTCTCGCGTCCCAGCTCCTGGCGCATCTGGCGGATGGCCTCAAGGAACGGCAGCGATTCAATGTCGCCGACCGTGCCGCCGATTTCGACCAGCGCCACATCGCAGTCGGCTGCGACCTTGCGCATCGCGTTCTTGATCTCGTTGGTGACGTGAGGAATGACCTGGACGGTCTTGCCGAGGTAATCGCCGCGCCGCTCTTTGGTGATGATTTGCTCATAGATGCGGCCGGTGGTGAGGTTGTTGTCGCGGGTCAGGCGCGCATGGGTGAAGCGCTCATAATGGCCGAGGTCGAGGTCGGTTTCCGCGCCGTCGTCGGTGACGAAAACCTCGCCATGCTGGAAGGGCGACATCGTCCCTGGGTCGACATTGAGGTAGGGGTCAAACTTCATCAGGTTGACCTTCAATCCTCGCGCTTCCAGCAGGCAGCCGATCGACGCAGCGGCTAAACCCTTTCCTAAGCTGGACACAACTCCGCCGGTCACAAAGATGTACTTTGCGGACATCGCTGCTTCACCTTTTTCTTGTGGTTTTGATTGGCGTACCAGGTAGGCACAATTGATTCTATCCGGAATCGGCGGAGAAGGAAAGAGAAAGGAAATTGCCTTACCCCATACGTTCCACAGTGGCCGTGGAACCTTTCCTGAGATATAAAAAGGAACGTACGTAACGCGGAGGACGCGTCTTCGTCTAAAAGACGGCCCATGAAACGCTTCGCTCCCATTTTGATCGCTTTGCTGCTCATTTCTCTCCTGCCTGGTTTCGCGCAGACTGCGAACAAGCGCCTCATTCTTAAGGACGGCTCCTATCAGGTCGTCATCCAATATGAGGTGGTGGGAGACCGCGTTCGCTACAAAAGCGCCGAGCGCTCAGGCGAATGGGAAGAAATCCCGAAAGACCTAATCGATTGGCCGGCAACCGAACAATGGAATAAAGATCATGAGCCCGGCGCCCTGGCCGCTGCCGAAGCTGCGCGCGAGAAGTCAGAACAGAATGAAGCGGCCGCCATCGACAAAGAGGAGCAGCAGGAGCGCGCCGCAGAACTGGCGCGCATGCCGTTTGTCTCGAAGGGACTCAGGCTGCCCGATGAAAGCGGCGTCTGGGGACTGGATACATTTCACGGCACGCCAGAATTGATTCATCTGGCGCAGAGCAATGGGGATATCAACAAAAACCTGGGCCACAACGTATTAAAGGCAGCCATTAACCCCATGGGCGGCTCGAAGCAGCTGATCCAGATCGACGGCGACCGCGCCAAAATTCAGCTGCATGTAAGCCAGCCGGAGCTTTATGTCAGCCTGGACACCAACGATGAAGACGTGCCGCCCGACGACGCCTTAAAGGTAGACACTCACGGAGCGAGCGCGAAAAAAGATAAGAACAACTACAGCTCCCCCAATAGCCGCTATGTGATTGTAAAAGTGCAGGTACGGCACAACCTGCGTGTGATTGCTGCCATGAATATCAGTATGCTGGGGAAGGTCTCGCACTCCGAGGACATTGTCGAAACCGTCACGCAGGTTCTCCCCGGCGGCCGCTGGATGAAAGTGGTGCCCAAAGAGCCTCTGAGCTTCGGCGAATATGCCCTGATGGAAGTGCTCAGCCCGCAGGATGTAAACCTGGATGTATGGGACTTTGGCGTAGACCCCAGGGCGCCCGAGAACAAGAACACGCTCACGCCGATCCAGCCCACACGGTAGCCTTGTATCGAAGCCCGCTCCCGCGCATCGAATAAACTAGATAGCAGCGTATATGGCCACTCTGACCGCACCCAGTTTGAAGCTGGCTCAGCCTGAAGGCAGCTCGCGCTTGATCGACAAGCACGGGCGCGCCATTACCGATCTGCGTGTTTCGGTCACCGACCGCTGCAACTATAAGTGCGTCTATTGCCGCACCGGCAACGACGGAGCGCAGTATGCGGAGCTGCCCGTCGCAGACTATCTGCGCATCGTACGCATCTTTGTCGATCTGGGTATCGAGAAGGTGAGGCTCACCGGCGGCGAGCCTCTGCTGCGCAAAGGGCTGACGGAAATGGTGCACGAGCTTGCAAAATTGCGAACAGCGGCTGACGGTGCGCCGCTCGATCTTGCGCTCACAACCAACGGCCACCTTCTGGCCGAAATGGCGCAGCCGCTCAAAGACGCCGGCCTGAACCGTGTAACGGTAAGCATGGACGCGGTGGATCCTGATATCTTCGCGCGCATTACACGCGTCCCGGGAAGCTTCCATAAGGTCCTCGCAGGCATTCGCGCCGCCCAGCGCGCCGGGCTGGGCCCGGTGAAGGTGAACTGTGTGCTGCTGCGCGGATTCAACGAGGACCAGATTGTTCCGTTCGCAAAATTCGCGCGCGATGAGGGCGTCATCGTGCGCTTTATTGAATTCATGCCGCTTGAAGAAGATCGTTTATGGACGCCGACAACTGTCATTCCTGTGCGGGAGCTGCTCGCGCAGCTGAGCACATTCCGTCCGGTTGTGCCGCTGCAGGCAAACACCTTGAGCGAAACCGCGCAGCGCTATACCTTTGACGACGGCATCGGCGAAATCGGCATCATCGCTCCTGTTTCGCAGGCGTTCTGCGGGCATTGCAGCCGTATTCGTCTCACGTCAGACGGAAAAATCCGAACATGCCTGTTCTCTCAGTCCGATCATGATCTTTATGGCCGCATGCAGCGCGGTGCGACCGACGACGAAGCGGCAGCGTTCATTCGCATGACTGTTGAACAGAAAGAAGCCCGCCATCACATCGGCGAACCCGGATTTCTCAAGCCATCGCGCAGCATGGTGCACATCGGCGGGTAATCGACGCTAATGCGTTTTGCTCACGCGCGGTTCGTTTGCAGTGTGTGGCTGGATGGTGCCGCGCTGATAAAAACGATTGCCGCAAATCCTGCAGCGGTAAGGCCGCTTGCCTAGAAGATATCTCGGCAGGTCCCACAAGCGCCTGCGGGAACGCCGGATCGAAGTAAAGTCAGAGCACCAAGGGCAGGAGATTTGAGCCATAGAAGAAATACTCCTGTAATTTTCTGCTTGTTCACTGCTTCTGGTTTATGGGTAAAAATATTGGGCGAACTGGTGGTACTTTGGCACGAATCCGCAAACAGCGCAACTGTCCTCGGTAACTACTCCATTTGCTTCGTCATGCGCCGCACCTGGATAACGTGACCGCCGGGCAAGGGCACATCAAACGTTTCATGCGCATCGTAACCATGCGCGGCGTACAGTGGAACCCCAGGCAATGTGGCAGCCATCTCCGCGCTATGGAAGCCGGCCTTGCGCACCGCCGTTTCGCAGTGCTCGAGCAGCGCCCGTCCCACGCCCTTGCGGGCAAATGCTGGATGGGTGAAGAAGGCGCGAATGCGCGCCGGGTCGCGGGCAGGGTCGAGCAGCACGTCGTTTCGCGAATGGCTGTAATGGCTCCCTCCGTAGAGGGTGCCGCGTTGGCTCCAGCCTCCGCAGCCGGCAATCTGTCCGCCAATCTCGGCGACATAGTATGTGCCGTCGTCGATGAGCTGCGTGTCTATGCCAAAAACAGAATGGACGGCCGCCTCAATCTGCTCCGGTGTATACCAACCCGCCTGCAGCACGCGGACGGAACGCTCGATCAGGTGCTGTAATGCAGAAGCATCTTCTCTGGTGGCAGTTCGAATGATGATGGAAGTCATACAAGGCCAATCTATCGCAGGATAGCGCCGAAGGCGTCCTTCGGCTTCGCTCAGGACAGGCTTACCTCATGCGGTCCTAACACCCGTCGTAGTTGGGGCCGCCGCCACCCTCCGGAGGCACCCAGTTGATGATCTGGTAGGGATCCATAATGTCGCAGGTTTTGCAGTGCACGCAGTTGGCGAAGTTGATGTGTAGTTCCTTGCCCGAGGGCGACTCCGGCGACTCGACCATTTCGTAAACTGCAGCCGGGCAGAAGTACTGGCAGGGGTTTCCGAATTCTTTGCCACAGCGACTGTTACAAATATCCAGGTCTTCGATAACAAGGTGTGTCGGTTGATCGTCTTCGTGCCGCGTGCCCGAGTGGTAGACGTCGGTGAGACGGTCAAAGGTCAGCTTACCGTCGCCCTTCGCGTTGTACAGAAAATGCTCACGCCCGTCGCCATATGGGCTGAGAGCGTCGGCGTATTTCATGCGCAGATAGCCTGCTTCGTTTTTGGAGTCCGGGCCAAGGTTGCTGCCGCGCATCAGTTGCTGAATGCCCGCTTTTACCATGCCGTCGTAGAGTCCATGCTCAAAGGCCTGGTGAAAATTGCGGACAGGATAGAGCTCGTCTTTGATCCAGCTCGCATCGACTGCAGCTTTGTATTCGCTGAGTGTATCGGAGGAACTGTCGCCGGAAAGCAGGGCATCGAAAGCCGTCTCCGCCGCCAGCATGCCACTCTTGATTGCCAGATGGATGCCTTTGAGCCGCTGTGAGTTGAGAAAGCTGGCCGAATCCCCAAGAATCATCCATCCGTTGCCATAGGTGCGCGGCATCGTCAGCCATCCGCCGTAGGGCAGCGTCTTCGCCCCGTAGCGGATCATCTTGCCGCCCTCGAGAAGGCGGCGCGCCAGCGGATGCTCTTTGAAATCCTGAAAGACGTGATGAGGATCGGTTCTGGGGTCTTCGTAATCCAGCCCGGTCACATACCCGATAGAAATTTGCGTGTCTGAAATTCCGTAAATCCAGGCGCCGCCGTATTCGCGCGTCGTGAGCGGATAGCCCAGCGTGTAAATCACTTCGCCCTTGGCAACGCGTCCCGCTGGAATCTCCCACAACTCTTTAATGCCGATGCCGTAAGTCTGTGCGTGGTAGAAGTCTTCCAGCTCCAGCCGCTCAATCAACTGCTTGGCGCAGTTGCCGCGCGAGCCTTCGGCCAGAATCGTGATCTTTGCGCGCAGGTCATATCCCGGCTCAAAATTCGCCTTCGGCTGCCCCTGTTTATCGACGCCCTTGTCATCGGTGCGAACGCCGGTTACGCGCGCCGTCTCCACATCGCGGCTGTCATCGTCAAACAGCAGCTCCGACCCGGCAAAGCCGGTAAAGACAGTGATGCCGGCCTCTTCTACCTTCTGCCCAAGCCACTTCACGAACTTATTGATCGAGATGACATAGTTGCCATGATCCCGCAGCGGCGGCGGAACAATCGGAAACTTGCGTGCCTTGTCTTTCGTGAGAAAGTAGACGGATTCCTTTGTGACCTCAGCATCGAGCGGCGCCTCGGCCTCGAAGCCCGGCAGTAACTCACGCATTGAGCGCGGGTCGAGCAAAGCGCCAGACAAACAATGCTGCCCCACCTCGCGCGCCTTCTCGAGAACATAAATGTTGTCCTTTGAAAGCTGCGAGTCAGGATGATTCGCATTATGTGCATCAATCAATTGGGAAAGCCGCAGCGCGCAGGCCATACCAGCAGGCCCTCCGCCGATGATGACAACATCGGCCTCCATCTGCGGTCGGTCAATCCCTTCAAGCGGCTTACGAAACGTGATCATAGGCGACCGATCATCTTACTAGGAAAAGTTCTTGTGTGATTTTCAGCTATACCAAATCTGATGAGATTTCCTGAGACGAGTCTTTCCATTCCTTGCCACATGCATGACATTTCCAGAGATTCTTCGGAATGGGGATGGGGACAGCAATCAGGATAGACGCAAGTCCAACTTTCTGGTTGATTGCTTCGAAGGTAATATCGAGCGACATGCAGTAAGGGCAGCGAGGCTACTCAAACACATTGCCGTCTTCCAACTCAATTGTAGGTAAGACTTCCTGAGACAACAGCCGTTCCGCAGTCTCCACATCTTCCGGGCGTACCTGCAGGCGAATCCCGCCGATCAGGTTTGACCACATCCACTGCATGCGGACCATGTTTTCGTCTTTCATCAAACACGGAATGCCGGCAGAATCGAGGACACTCTTCGCCATCATGGCATCGGACGGATCGCGAAATGTGCGTATCGTGACTAGTTCCTGAAACTCGAATGTGTCAGGTGGCTCTTCGAGTTCGGGAGCCTCGAGCGATCTACGATCAAACTCTTCGCGAAGTGCAATTTGCGCATCACTTGTCAATGATTCAAACTGCGAGCCAATCTTGATGAGTTCTTCATCAGTAAGGCTTGCGTAAAAGCTTACTAATTCCTTGTGTTCGTCCATTGGCAAGTGAGAAAGTCTAAGCCTTGGCTTTCTTAATCTCTTCCGTCAGCGCAGGCACTACATCAAACAAATTCCCAACCACACCCACATCCGCAATCTCAAAGATGGGAGCCTCAGGGTCTTTATTGATAGCGACAATCGTCCGCGAGCCCTTCATGCCGACAATGTGCTGAATCGCCCCGCTGATACCCAGCGCCAGGTAGAGCTTCGGAGCCACGGTCTGTCCCGAACTGCCGATCTGCCGCTCCAGCGGCAGCCAGCCGTTGTCGCAGATCGGACGCGATGCCGCCACTTCGCCTCCAAGCACTTTGGCCAGTTCTTCAGCAAGCGCGAGATTCTTCTGCTCCTTGATGCCGCGTCCGACGGCGACAATGACTTCCGACTGCGAGAGATCGACGGCCTGCTTCGCTTCCTGAAACACTTCATGCGGAGTCACCCGCGCCGAGCCTTCTGCAACCGCAGCAGTTATATTTTCAACGGGCGCAGACCCAGCAGCCGCCTGGTCGCCACGAAACGCACCGATCTGGATCGTAGCCAGCCAGGGCCCATCTCCAGCAAACGAAACATCGGCGGCAAACTTCCCCTGAAACATCTGCCGCGTAAACAGCAGTTTTCCGCTCTCATATTTGTAGCCAACCGCATCAGAGATCAGCGAGCGATCGAGCGCCAGCGCCAGCCGCGGCGCAAAGTCACGCACCTGGTAGGTATGCGGAAAGAGCACCAGCTTCGGCTGTTTTTCCTGAACGAAGTGCTTCAGCGCGAACACATAAGCGTCGGAGGTGTAAGCAGCCAGCGCCGGAGCCTCCAGCGCATAGACGCGAGCCACAGCCTTCCCCGCCAACTCCTGCGCGAGAGACTCGATGCCACTGCCAGCCAGCACAACTTCAACCGGCCAGCCCATCTCTTTCGAGATAGCTTGCGCGCCGGCAATGGTTTCAAAAGAGACGCGGTTGAGTTTGCCTTCCCGCTGTTCCGCAACGACAAGAATAGTGTCCGCCATACACACCTCAGGGGAGCCGAAGCTCCCCTTGTGCTATTTCAAAATTGTCATCTCGAGCGCAGCCGAGGGACCTGCAGTTTTCTTTCCTGTTTAGAGGCTGGAAAACTCCGGACGCCCGCGCTTCAGATACGTCCCATAGCCGCCGAAGACCACAGCCAGCACAACCGCGAGAATGTTGTAGTACATCATCGGGTGTATCCAGCCCGGCGAATACGTCGCATCCTGCCCCGACCACACCGTCAGCAGCACGGCAAAAAAGGCAAACTGCCCGGCGATCACTTGATACGTCACTCCCCACTGGCGGCGCTTGTCGAGAGCCTCGACCTCATCTGGGGTAAGGTTGCGCTCCTCGGCGGGAATATTCATGTTGGCCATCGTGCTCAAGTCTCCTGAAAATTAGCGTCAAGAAAATGGCAGAAAATCTGTCGCAATCATTAAATCACGCGCGCGGTGTTTTTGAGATATTCCGTTACCTTGCGCGCCACTTCCGCGGCCGATCCCTCGACCATTTCGGTCTTTTTCTGCTTCACCGGAACATACAGGCGCTCAATCTGCTGCAGGTTTTTGCTCAGCTTCGGCTCGACCTCCGCCCACGCCACCTTCCGCAAAGGCTTATTTTTGGCCTGCTTGATGCCGATCAGGCTGGCGTAACGCAGCTTATTGATACCGCTCTGGATGGTCAGCACCGCCGGAGTCGGAAGATCGATGAACTGGTAATGCCCGGCCTCCAGTTCCCGCTTCAGCCGCAGTCCTGAGTCGGTCTTTTCGATTCCGATAATGATGGTCGCATGCGGCAACCCTAGAATCTCCGCCAGCAGGACGCCCGTCTGCGCCGCGCCAAAATCATCCGACTGCAGCCCGGTCACGATCAGGTCAAAATTTTCCTCGGCCACTGCCGCAGCAATCGCCCGCGCCGTATTGGTTGAGTCCAGCTGCACAAACTTGTCGTCTTCCAGGTGAATCGCCCGGTCCGCGCCCTTGGCCAGGGCTTCGCGCAGCACTTGCTGGGCGCGCGCCGGTCCGGCGGTGATAACCACCACCTCGCCGCCATGCTTTTCCTTCTGCCGCAGTGCCTCTTCCAGCGCGTAGGCATCCGGCTCATTCACTTCATACGAGACATCTTCCCGAATCCAGGTTCCGGATTCGTTCAGCTTCAGCGGAGCGTCTTTTTGCGGGACCTGTTTGATACAGACAAGGATCTTCATAGGTGAACGCGCCAGTATATCGGATGCAGCAATCCACAGGCGAATCCTGGAAATACGCGATGACGCACACGGCCGAGAAACCTAACAGCGCTGAAAATGCTATCCGGCAACAATCGCGAAAGAAACGCGATATAAAATCATCCGCATGCCAGAAAATCCGCAGTTCTCCGAAGCCGTCCTCAATCGCGCAAAGAAAATCAAGCTCTTCCTCATGGATGTGGACGGCACCCTGACCGACGGTGGCGTCTGCCTCATTTCACCGCCCCAGGGTGGCGAAATTCTCGAGATGAAGGTATTCAATGCAAAAGACGGCGCGGGTTTGACGCTTGCTCATATCATGGGCATCAAAACCGGATTCATCACGGGACGCAAATCTCCCGCAGTCCAGCAGCGTGCCCACGAGGTTCATGTCGATTACGTCTATCTCGGCCAGGCCACTAAGACCGCTGCCTTCGAAGATTGCCTGCAAAAAGCCGGAGTCACCGCCGACGAGACTGCCTATATGGGCGACGATCTCCCTGACATGCCGCTGGCCCTGCGCGCAGGGCTGTCCGTTGCCGTTGCCGACGCCTGCCACTTTATAACGAATGCCCGAGGAGGTCAGGGTGCAGCGCGAGAAGTGATCGAGCTGATCCTGAAATCACAGGGCCGATGGGAAGAAGCCGTGCCGAAAGCGCTTGCCTAGGCTTATGCAGACTCAAGAAAAGCCACCGATTGCACTCCGGCCACGTCAAAGCGCTTGCGGCAGCGGATATTCTTGCATGCGACCAGGTCGTCTTTACGGACCATGTACGACTGGGCCTTGGCGAAGCGGGCGCGATCACGCTCGTCGGCGTTGCGCGGCAGTGCGTTGCGTTTGCGGCGAACCAGCCATGCAAGCTGGTACTCTTCTGCTTTGCCGCAATGCGGGCACGTGAGCGTATGGGTACGCTGCTCGTTCTGCTCAGTGAAAAAGTCGCGTTCTTCCATAGCAAAAACCCCCGGTCAGAACTCAAAGTATTTCATACTGGTGCGGTGACAGGGAACTGCGTGCCGCAAAAGGGGCATGAAGAGCAGATATGGCAAAAAAGAAGGTGAAGAAGTTTTCTGCCGTGAAGGCGGTAAAGGCCAACGCGCGAGAGCGGGTCGGGCAGCCGAAGGCCGAGCGCGCGATCGATGATAAGCCGCGCGAAGAGCGCCGCAAAGCCAAGCACAAGCCGACGCTCGGCGAAGTTCTGAACAATGAAGAGTGAACCTTATGGGAGGAGTGAATCTTATGGCGAAAGCAACTGGTCTTGGCGGGGTGTTCGTTCGTGCGCGCGACCCTAAAACACTGTATGCGTGGTACGAGAAGCATCTCGGCCTGTCTTTGACGGGTGGGTGTTTCATCTTCTCGGCAGCCGAGCAAAAGGCAGATAGCGTCGTCTCGTTCTTTCGGCAGGAAGACGAATATTGGCCTGTAAAGCAGCCGGCCATGCTCAATTTTCAGGTTGACGATGTGGATGCCTTGCTGGATGCGCTGATCGCCAGCGGGACAGAGGTGGATGCAAAGCGTGAAAGCACTGAATACGGACGTTTTGGCTGGTTCAACGATCCGGAAGGAAACCGCGTGGAGCTATGGCAGCCTGTGCTTCCGTAATTTTTTGTAAGTCGCAGAAATAGAATTCATTAGGTGAAACTGGGCAGGGCGCGTATGCTCACAGATAAGGGCGTTCTTCGTCCTTTTCCTTTCATTTGGCTGCTCTCATTCCTGAGCAGGCCTCTTGACCGAGGCAATGTCACTCACGAAATGAGGCAATATGCGCTCTGAGCTGGTTTATTCTGCAAGCACGAAGATCGAGAACCGTTTTTTACTGGCTACTGTGACAATGCGCGCCGTGAAGCGCTTACATGTCGTCTCGACACGCACTGAAGACACTGCGAACCGGGTATTTACGGAGCTGGCTGCGGGCAATTTCCTCGAAGTAAAGACGCCTAAGCTCAAGCCTATTCCGCCGATTGACGCACTCGTAATCACATCCGCGGCCTGAGAGCCCATCAAGCAAGACAAAAGTAGAAACTGATCGTCGGCGAGCAATCCTTTGCGTGGTACGCTCGACTTTCGTATATGTTTCTTCGTTCGATCGTCATCCTCCTGTTCTTCTGCTGTGTTTTCCGGGTACTGGGGCAAAACACGCCAAGCGATGACTGTACGCTGCATACGCTGAAGCCTTGCGTGGTGCATGTTGCACAGGATGAGGTTGGAATTGTCACCAGCCCACTTCATATCAACGCAAAAGATTTGATCTGGATCGTACCCTTTGGCGTCGCCACTGGGTTTGCCATCGATTACGACGCAAACCTGATGCGCCGCCTGGGTTCGAATCCAAGCCGGGAAGACAAATTCAAGAAATTCTCTGACTACGCCGGCTTATACGGCCCGTCCGCCGCTCCGGTCATCGGCTACTTTGTCGCCGCAGGCACGCATAACGACTACCTGCAGGAGTCATCTGTACTTGCAGGCGAGGCGACGCTCGATGCGGTCATCCTGAACGAGGGGTTAAAGTACGCCATTAACCGTGAGCGTCCGAACCAAGGCGATGGCACTGGCCGCTTCTGGCCGCACGGCACCAAGACATGGCCCGACGGACAGTCGATGCCCTCTAACCACTGCATGATCGTGTGGTCGTTTGCCCGCGTCATTGCCGGACAGTACGACACGGTTGGCACCAAGGTCGCTGTGTATTCGCTGGCGACGGCCGTGTCAGCGTCGCGTGTCTTATCGCGCGAGCACTTTCCTTCAGACGTGATCGTGGGCAGCACCTTCGGCTACTTCATCGGCGACTACGTCTTCCGCAACCGCTCGCGCCAGGCCAGCCTGTTTTCCCTCTCCGCGGTGAGCACGAATGCGGGGCGGGGCGTGCAGCTGGACATCAATCTTGGCCCTCGCTGAGGCTATGCCTGAATCTATGCCCGGATACTATGCCTGTACGGCTGACTTTGACGCGTAGGCTGTGAGCAGCTCGACGAGTTCTGCGTGGCCACGTTCCCGGGCATAGTCCGTAGCAGACTTCCCCTGGTCGCAGACGCAATCGTGTCGCGCGCCATGTTCCAGCAACAACTTTACGATGTCTTTCTTGCCGGCGGCTGCGGCTTGCAGCAGTGGCGTGTACCCGCCGTGCTGAGTCGCATTTACGTCAGCGCCGGCTTCAAGCAGCGCGAGCACCACGTCCGGCGAGCCGTTGAGCGCGACACTGGCATGCAGCGGCTGGTTGCGCAGCGGATTGTGCGAGAACTGATGTACATGCGCGCCATGTTCGAGCAGCAGAACCACAGGCTCCGCGCCGGCGAAGGCTGCTGCCAGATGCAGCGGCGTCCAGCCGTCGGGTGAGACGCCGCGGGCGCACATGGCGTCTTCCGCGATGAGGTGCTGCATGCGCGCGCAATGGCCAACCGCTGAAGCCTCGAAAATATCCATCGCCTCCAGACGCGTGAGCAGAAAGTCGCGGATGAGCGGCTGCTGCGTGTAGACCGCCAGCATGATAGCGGAGATGCCCTGCGCGTCGCGCGACCCAGCCAGAGTAGGCTGCGCTTCGACTGCCTCGGCAATCTCGACGGTTTTTCCCTGGCGAATGAGATCGAAGAAATGCTGGCTCATGGGGCGAGTATAGCGCTCTGTACTTTATCTGTTGAAGCAATGGCTCTGTTGAAGAAGCATGTCTGCTCAAGAAAAGTCCCTGCGGCTTTTGATCCCACAAACTTCGCTGTTACCTCGCGTGCACAGGTTTCTGGCATAATGCAGCCCGAGGAGAAACGACAATGCAGGCTCGATTTGTACAGGTAGCGAAGGGCGGGGCGCCGTTTGAGGTGGTGACCCGGGAGGTGGCCGATCCAAAAGCCGGTCAGGTGCGTATTCGCGTCCAGGCTTGCGGTGTTTGCCACAGCGATGCCGTTACGAAAGAAGGGCTTTTCCCCATTGAATATCCGCGGGTGCCGGGGCATGAGGTCGCTGGAATAGTGGACGCTGTTGGCGAGGATGTTCCTCAGTGGAAAGTGGGGCAGCGCGTCGGCGTCGGCTGGTATGGAGGGCATTGCGGACGCTGCGAGTCGTGTCGTCGCGGGGACTTTATCACCTGCCAATTCGCGCTGGTAGCCGGAGTGAGCTATGACGGCGGCTATGCGGATTACATCGTCGTCC
>Ga0206844_10097_pt1 | contig 31863 bp, 18 predicted proteins | sample Alteio_BWOrgCont_22_FD_152907 | JGI IMG/M metagenome (GOLD analysis project Ga0206844, IMG submission 152907) | Enriched cells from forest soil in Barre Woods Harvard Forest LTER site, Petersham, Massachusetts, United States -... | ecosystem: Environmental > Terrestrial > Soil > Temperate forest >...
TAATGAGTTTACGTAGCATCCAGAACTGGTTTTTAAGCTTATGTCTTCACTAGTGTCTTTATAAAGCAATTTTAATGGGTAAGGGTCAACTTCCTTTACAAAAGTTGGAAGACTACAGTCATTTGTATTGCCTGCTGAATCTGTTTTAACAAGATAATATGAGATAAGATTATCAGCATAAGCATTCTGAACCAAAGCGAAGCCACCGGAATTTAGCTGGATAAGATTAACACCAACAGCCCTAACCCAATAGTCTAATGAAGTTGGGCCATAAGACTTGATAAAAATGACATCGCCAGAGGTGTCAAGCCTGATAATTCCTGATCTTCCAAAAGTCGATCCTGCATATTCGTAACTAATGTACAAATTTTTATTTAACTTATTATAGAGAATTGATCTGAACGATCCATCCGTTGATGATGTCCCTTTGGTGTATATCTTGCTCCAAAGTAGATTACCCGAACTATCTAGTTTAATAATCGTAGCCGCATTTTCCCCGGTTCCTGCCGATTGCCCACATACATATATACTTCTGTCAGGTAATTCAACGATAGAGTTTGCAGATTCTTCGGAGGTATAAGCATATACTTTTGACCAGAGCATTTTGCCCTTTTTATCAATTTTCAGAATTAAATAATTGCCCGGATAACCAAACATTGCATCAGTTACAGTATCATGTGTAACCCCACAAATCAGGTAAGTGCTATCGAAAGCCGGGATAATCCGAAAACCACAACTTTGATTTCCGATATGAAAATAATCTTTTGACCAAATGATATTTCCTGCTGTGTCTGTTTTAATGACCGCCGCCTGTCCATAATATGAGTTTGAACCGATAACTCCGGTCATAATATAGCCGCCGTTTGGATCATTAATAACACAGGATCCAAATGATTTAACTTTATTATTCCCGGGTGAAAATGTTCTTGACCAGATAACACTTCCATTAAGATTAATTTTAACAAGGTAAATATCTGTTTCATTCAAAGCATTTGAACAAATAACCACATTACCCTCCGGAGAAAGTGACATACCTACCGCATTAGATAAACTAGCGTCCCCGGCGTTTCCGCTGGGATAATTGGCTGAATAACTTCCGGAATAAGTTTTCGACCAGATTATTTTACCTAAACTGTCTGTTTTAACAAGGAGTAATTTGCTGGCTGGTTCTCCTGATTGCGAAGTACTATCGTAAGCTATGCCAGAGGCTAAAAAGCCTTTGTCCGGCAACTGTAAAACAGAAGATGAATACTCGACATATTTGCTGGTATTAAAGAATTTTTGAAATGAGGTTGATTTCTGTGCAAAAGCGGAAAAATGAACAAATAAAAATACGCCAAATCTTAAAAAGGCCATTCGCAAGTTCCGAGTATTCACATTGGCAGCTTTATGGATATTCAAATATAGGGAAATTGTCTGAACTATGATTTTTAGGATGGGCCTATTCTAAGATAACTTTAGAAAACCCCGCAGGTTTTCAAAACCTGCGGGGTTTGTAATATACTATAAATTAGGTGCTTATTTTATATTTGCGTTATTTAATCACCAACAATAACCATCTTTTTAGAATCAATGAGTTTGCCATTCACAATCATATCATACTCATAAGTAGCAGGGGCAAGTGTACCAGCATCAACATTGATCTGGCCATGGCCCGCAGAACTGATGTTGAAAGTTTGAAGGGTAGCACCAGTTATGGAACGAATGGTAATTACGGCGTTAGGCATACTTGCAGGCAGATAATAACTGATAACTGTATTCTGGGTAAACGGATTGGGAACGTTTTGTGCCAAGGTGAGACAAACAGGGCGGAGGGCAACTTAACAACTCAACAACTTAACAACTTACCAACTCAACAACTCAACAACTCAATAACTCAACAACTTATTCATCTCATCAGATACACTGTCCCGTTTCTTTTCAGGGTTGTGGAAGGCTGCTCATCTGTTGCGTAGCGGATAATGTAGATATAGATGCCGCTGTTGCAAATGCTGCCTTTGAACCTGCCGTCCCAGCCTTTGGTAATATCATTGCTTGAAAAAATCTTTTCGCCCCATCGGTTATAAATGCCCATAGAGAAGGAGGCTATGTTCAGCCCATAAGCCTTAAATGTCCCGTTAATGCCTTCTGAATCAGGGCTGAAGGCATTGGGGATAAAAAGGTGCGGTGTGCAATCATCGGTGATGGTTATGGTTTTGCTTGTGGTGCAGCCTGCCGCGGATGATATTTTTACCATGAATGTGCCGGAATCCGTAATATTAATCTTTCTGCTGGTGTCCCCGCCCGGCGACCAGAGGTATTTATAAGCAACGCCTGCATCAAGGACCAGGATGCCTTCTTCGCTACAAAACGCAGTATCTTTTAAGTTATCTCCTGTAAATACCGGAATCGCGTTCAAGGTTATGGTTGCCGTATCCGAGGCTTTGCAACCGTTTTGGTTTGTAGCTGCTACCCAGTACTTCCCGGAGTTGATAACCCTAATCGTTGTATCCGAATCGCCATTTGACCATTTGTACAATGCACCGCGATTATGGCCCGTGTTCAGGATGAGTGATGAATCGCACAAACTTCTATTGCCGCCGAGGTTTACGACAAGGGGGCTATCAATATTTACAGTAATCGTATCTGAAACCGGGCATTTCTCATATTGCACGGTAAGCCAGTAAGGGCCTGATTGCGTTATGGTAATAATATTGTTTTTGCTGCCTGTGTTCCAGAGATAGTCAGCCCCTTTCCATGTGGGGCCATAAAGTAAATAAGGCGCCCCCTGGCATAAAACCGAGCCGATTTTAAAGCTGGCTGTATCATAGCTTACATCCATGCTGTCTGTTTCTTTACAGGTGGCAGTTGAAAGCGTGACGATATATTGCCCGGGTTTGGTGATGGTTCTCCTTAGGCCGGTCACACTATCGCTCCATACAGCATTGTTTGCCCCGCGGCTGCTAAGGTCAATGGGATATAATGCGCCGGAACATAGGACAGTATCTTTTGGCAATGTATTCTGGCCTATGAACCCTGCTGTGCTCACTTCAGTGGTATCAGAAACAGCACATCCTTTTTTATCAACCTGCACCCAATACTTGCCTGATTGATTTACAGATATGGTTTGGGAAGTATCCCCGGTTGACCATTTAAAGGTTGCATTGGTATCAGGGCCTGGGTCAAGGGTCACCGGCTTGTTGCAACTTGAATAAAAGGGCTTTAAGGCCGCAGAAAGGTATGTTTCACGTACCGTGACCGTATCTGTGAACTTACAGGTACTTCTGTTCAGCTTTGCCCAGTATATACCGGCATTGCTTACCCAGATATTTGCGCCTGTATCCCCGTTTGACCATATAGTACCTGCATAACCTGTTTTGAGAATAAAACTACCTCCCTGGCAGATGGTGGTATCACGCGTGCCGATAGAAACAGCTCTGGTTTTCACCACAATGGTATCTGAAACCATGCATTTGCCATTGCCAACTGATACCCAGTATTTGCCAGCTTGGGTAACTTCTATTGCCGGACCCGTAGCCCCTGTTGACCATAGAGCCTCGGGATACCCAATATTTAACGTCAAAGTATCTCCGGTGCAGATAGTAGTATCATTGCCGAGGCGCAGAGAGCCCGGATTAACAATGTGAAAAGTATCCGTTGCCCAACAGCTATTGGCCAATGAAACCTTTGCCCACCAGGTTCCGGGCGGCACAGAGCGGTTTTGAAGGGTGTCCCCGTCATTCCAAAGATAGGTTGCACCTGATGGTGAGATTTTTAATGGCACAGAATCGCTATTGCACACCAACGTGTCTAAGACAAATGGCTGTACCCCCTGAAGGATGGTAATCTTTCTGCTAAAACTATCCGTAATATCGCCATTGCTTGAAACCAGCGTTACTTTATAAACACCTGGCTTTGAATAGGTATGAACCGGATCCTGCGCCGTTGAGGTATTGGAAGATGACAAAGAATCCCCAAAATTCCATTGCCAGCTTATGGGCTGATAATAGGATGAATCAAGAAATTGTACAAAACTGTTGGAGCAGCTATCTTTCCACCCAAATTTAGTTACAAAGGGGGCGCAAAAAAAGGAATCATTTGGCGGAACAGATGTAACTACACAACCGCTGCCTGTATCAAGATTCATGCTTGCGGCAGTGTAAGAATACAGATAATCTATAGGATAGTTGGTAACAGATTTGGTGGATGAAGATGTATTACAGCCATGGGCATTAGCCCCGCTGTCCATTTTTACCAGGTAATAATAATCGTAGCTGTTCCCTTTAAGCAAGGTAGCGTATGCATTCTGCAACAAGGCGAATCCGGTGGGCAACTTTATAAAATTATGCCCTATTGCACGGTAATTGTAGTCCATTGTTTGTGGTCCATACGATTTAATAAAAATAAAATCGCCGGAAGTATCCAGCCTGATAATCCCGTTTCTTTCCCCGCCTTTCACCGGCGCTGCATATTCATAGCTGATGTTAATGGTTTTTTTCAGGCTGTCATAAATGATTGATCCGAACTCGCCATCCGTTAGTGTGTCGCCTTTGACATATATTTTAGACCAGAGCAATTTACCGGCACTGTCCAATTTTATAAGTATTCCGCCTTCTCCACTGGGAGATTCGCCTATGCCGCATACATAAATAGTTCTGTCCGGCAGCTCCAGAATGGAGTTGGCCGATTGATCATTTTTAAAATCGGTATATATACGCGACCAAAGGAGGTTCCCGTTCTTATTAATTTTCATGATCAAATCTTTTCCATAGGCAGGACCCCCATAGACACTGTCTGAAACCCCGCAAATCAGATAACTGCCATCCCGGGCGGGTGCAATGCAAAACCCGCAACCCCCATACCCGCTTTGGTCATATATCTTTGACCATATAGCATTGCCCGCTGAGTCTGTTTTGATAATAATGGTTTCAGCAAGCGTTGAAGCGATTCCCATACAGCCGGTGATCATGTATCCGCCGCCCGGGGCATTGATGATGCATGTACCCAAAGTCTCTTCTTTTTTATTATTTGAAGGAAATGTTTTTGACCATAACACAGTGCCATTCAGGTTTATCTTAAATAAATAGATAGCCGTCTGGTTATTGGTATTCGAGCAAACAACCACATTCCCTTCCGGAGATAAAGCCATATCTACAGCATTGGACAAATAGGCATCATCTATATCGCCGGTAGCATCGTTGCCGGCCCCGGTACCTGCATAAGTCTTTCCCCAAATTTGCTTTCCGAGGCTATCTGTTCTGATGATCCAAATTTTGTAAACCGGGTAAGGAGGAGCAGTATATGATATACCTGAGATTAAAAAACCTTTGTCCGGCAAGGCCAATACCGAAGATGCATCGTCAGCATTATTCGAAACGCCAAAGCTTTTTTGGAAGGTGGCTATTTTTTGGGCATAAGAGAGGGAATATGCAAATAAGAATACACAAAGACAAATAAAGGTTATCCGTAAGTTTGGGCTGATCACGTTAGGAGATTATTTGTACATATTCAAATCTCGCGGCCACATTAATAACATAATTAAGTGAGAATTATAATATTCATTTGTATCTCTATTTGAATCTATTGTTTTGATATTGAACTATAAAAATTTTTATTGATGATTTCGCCAAATGCTATACTGGGAGTCGTGTTCATATCAGTAGAAATGCTTGTCCTCAGATTAATAGGGCTTGTACTATTGAAAATAACTTTGTTAAAATCAAGGTTGAAGATTGCCGTATGGCTGTCTCCATTGCTTACAGTAAATGCATCTGGAAAAAGCAGATCGGAATATAGAGCCACCGCATGAGAATTGGGGGACTCTTCCAATATATGGAAATCATATAACCTGTTTATTGCCTGGTTTTGCTGCACTGAAGTATCGGCCAGCATTTCTATAGCAATATTTCTGAATATACTGTCACTTGTAGGCCAAAGCATACCCCACCATTGTGCCAGAGGGTCGGTAAATCCATAATGATAATGCCTGATAGTATCCAAAATCGGGTCGGGTACGCCAATATCAAATTTTATGCCTGTATAACTGCCGGCAGGGATTGTAAAACTAAATACATTATTATAAACCAGGTTTGGAGTTGCAAGAGGATTGTCATTAAATTCCACCAAAAACAGGTTAGAAAGCGGCACTTCTGTTCCATCTGACTTTACCAGGCGAGGATAACCTACATAAAACTGTACGTAGTTTATATAGTATCTTAATGGCGTATTGGTAACTACATTTCCTGGGCCAGGTATAAGTGGCGCTGTTCCTGCAGAAAGCGAAAAATTCATATTCAACACAGGAGATGTAGCTGCTTTAGGGTCCTTTTTACATGAACTAATGCCCCAAATCAGGAGCAAAATGAAAGCAGTGGTCATTTTCTTTTTCATTTTAGCAAAATTTAGGATAAAGTTACGACATTCTACAATATAAAATTCAAAAAACTTTAAATTTTAACTTTTAAGACCTATACCCTATTTCCCTTCCCCTCAGGGTCTCCCCGTAGCACAATGTTCCGTAACGCTCCATGTTGGACGGGGGACCCTGAGGTCTATACACGCTCAAATACAACCTCCGCGTACCCTGGGAATGGAACTGTTCCACCGGATGTGTTTGCATCAGAAAACATCAGTGTCCCCCGCGTGAGGGTATATGGTTCATAAACATGGGGGCGTGGGGGAGACACTGAGGGGAAGTTTTAAGATTGCGGGTCACACTGAGGCAATGACAGTTACTAATAACTGTTCCTAAGAGCGTCATTGCGGCAAAGAATTGAGGTACGAGAATTCTGAAAGCCGCAATCATAATAGAGACATGGGCGGATTGTTAAAAAATAACGAGATGGAAAAAGGGAATCAGGCTTCTCCCACTGTCGGGGTAACAAGATGATATACCATGAAAAAAGGTGACAAATCTACTCAGCCATCAATATCTTTTCCGCCACCCCTTCCACAACCTTCGGGTACCACTCATATTCAAGCTCATGCACCTTTTTAGCGATGAAGCCGGCAGAAAAAAGCCAGGGATTGATTTCAACTGTTTTTTGAAAGACAATACTCCCTGTATCATATTGTTTGTCAACAAAATGTATGGTTATCCCCGTTGTGGTTTCACGGTTACGCTTCACAGATTCATGTACTTTATTGCCGTACATACCCTTGCCACCATATTTGGGCAGCAATGCCGGGTGAATATTAATGATCCTGCCCGGAAAGGCGCCAATAAGCTTTTCAGGAACGAGCCAGAGAAAACCGGCGAGGACAACCAGGTCTATTTTTCTTTTTTTAAGTTCATGCACCAGTTTTTCCGGGGATTGCCATTGGGCCCGGTTTATTACCACAGATTCAACATTAAGGTTTTTGGCACGTTGCAGGACGTATGCGTCTGGCCTGTTGGAAACGATCAACCTCACCCTGGCAACTGGGCTTGCCCTGAAATAGCGTACAAGGTTTTCTGCATTGGTGCCCGAACCGGATGCAAATATGGCAATATTGACTTTCAATGGCTTAATTTAAAAAACATTGCGAAATTACCGTTTGAACCCGGGATTATCCTAAAGTATTTCAAGATTCAAGTTTACACTTTGGTAAATTTGCCGCAATACTAAAACAATCCGTTGAATCCCATTAAAGGAATACAAGAACCCATTGGCATAAAAGGCAGGCAAAGGCTTTTGCTTTCCAATATCTCCTGGCAGGGATTGGAACGTGGCTCGCGCATCCTCGCAGGTGTTTTTACCGGAATACTGCTTGCTACTTACCTGGGACCCGGGCCTCTTGGAACCTATTCTTATGCTTTGTCTTTTGTTATGTTGTTTGCGCCGGTCATTAACCTGGGATACGACACCATGCTCCCGAGGGACATCCTTTTTGAAAAAGAGAAATGGAACGAGATTTTAGGTTCTTCTGCCCTGCTGAGGTTTATCGGCAGTTTGCTGGCAATTACATCAATATGGGTATTTACCTGGCTATATCCTTCGCTTGACGGGGAAATGAAAACCATGATCAGAATCCTTTCATTGTCATTCCTGTTTTATCCGTTTGATGTTTTTGATGTATGGTTCAGGGTGACTTTGAAATCGAAAAATGCTTCTGTCTCAAAAATCATAGCACTTGTCCTCATCAATCTCTTAAAACTCTATTTCATCTGGATTAAAGCACCATTATTGAGCTTTGCGTGGCTATATGTGTGTGAATTTATAGTAAACGGCATCCTGCAGTTCATTTTTTATCTTAAGACTGAACCGCGCAAAGTAAATCAATGGGTTGCCACTGTAAGCCGCATTAAATTTGTACTACGGGAAGCATGGCCGCTATTGGTTTCTACCTTTTCTTTTATGATATACAACAGAATAGACCAGATTATGATAGGCAATATGCTGAACAATACTGAAGTGGGTATTTTTGCCGCAGCGGGCAAAATCTCAGACCTCCCCGTGGCCATCGTCCTGGTACTTAACTCATCGTTGTATCCTTTCCTGGCCGGGAATTTCAAGAAAGCGCCGGATCTTTTCCGCCGTCAATACCAGGTGGTCACTGAACTATATACCGTTCTTTCATACCTGATGGTTTTCACGGTGATGTTAACCGCAGGATGGATCATCGGCATCTACCCGCACTCCTTTTCAGCAGGTTCTATGGTTCTAAAGATCAATTTCATCGGCCTGGTGTTTGTTTTCAATGCAGGGTTTAGAAATGGTTATTTGTCTTTATCAGGGAACCAGAAATTTCTCTTATATACTACTGTCGCTTCGGCAATTATGAATATCCTTCTCAATTTTATAATGATTCCGGTTTATGGGATAAACGGTGCGGCATGGTCAAGTACGATTTCAGAATTTTTTGCGTTATTTTTATTAAACGGGGCTTTCAAGCGAACGCAAATTGTTTTTTTAATCCAGGCAAAAGGCCTGCTTCCGGTTCTTCTTTTCAAAAAAGCCATTGGCATTTCTTCCTCACCTGGTCAGTTATAAAACACGGCCCCCTGCGCATGAAAGAAATAAATTTTGAACTCAAGGGCCAAAATTACAACAAGGGCCGTCAATTGCGCTATCAATAAGGCATTTGCATATTGATTCCCTTCCGCTTTCTTCTTTTGAAGGAAATGGATACCCATCAGAAAAAGCAATAAATGAGGTATAATCAAGTGCCTGTTTTCTACGACGCTGGTCCCGCGTAAAAGGTATAGGCCTATGTAAGATATTAATAAAATGGTAATGAAATTGTATTTGAGATAAGATTTGCGGGATAACCTGAACAAAAAAAACAACGCTGCCAAAAAGATAAAACCAGTATGGGTAAAAAAAGTATATGTAACTTTCAACAGGCCAATGCATACCCATTTAGATACCAGTAACGGATACTGCTGCAACTGTGAAAAAACATTTGCAGGAAGGGAATTCCGGCCGTGTGTGCGCAAATAATCCTCACACTGTTTCCATGATGCATAACGGTTGTTTTCATCCAGTGGCTCTCCCTTATTTTTGAGAATGGCAGTTAGTGTATTTTTTTGAACCCAATTAATCCGGTTGTCCAATGAATCGGGCACTTTATTTTCAAATGCAAAGTTCCCTTTTGCACGAAGGGCAGGATATTGCTGCATAAAAAAAACGGCCCCAAATGCAAAAACAAAAGCGAAAACCCCCACGGCATATTTTGCCCTCTCATTTTTGATAATGAAAAAAACGATGAACATCACAAGCAAAGTTGCAGGGAAATAAACTAAAGTTAACGGCCTGATCATTAAAGAGGCAGACATGAACAGGCCGGCCAGAGCAAATGATTTCCAAGACCTGCCTTGTTGAACAGCCTCTGCCAGGTAAACAATGATCCAGATAAAAAAAGCCGAATAATACATGTCATCAGACACTATGCAAACAAAATTGTCCTGAAATACTGCCAATAGCATCCCAACGACTCCAAGGTTAAGATAAGCTCCCTTTAAACCAAAATTGTTACGGGAAATGATATATAAACCGGCAAAAACCAAAGCTGTGGAAACCATTGAAATAATATAGCCTGAAACAAGGTAGCCGATACCGGATTTTGATAAGAGATAAAGCGGATAGGTATATCCTACTGGATTTCCATTCGCCATTTCCTGGTACCAGCTATGATTGGCGAATGCATGTGCGCTCGAAATATAGAATATTTCGTCCCCAACTGCATATTGCGGAACATGGAAAAGCAGGAAAACAATAAAAGCGGAAACTGAAACATAAAAGAAAAAATTGATTGCTTTTCCAACTGGGGTATGCCAGGAAAGTAAATTTTCAAATTCACGATAGGCAGCTCGCTTCACAATCTATTGGTGTTTATAAAAAGAATCCCAAAACCTGAGCATGTCATAACGCCAACTGATTTTATTTCAAATACAATGCCTGCTTTGTTTCAACATTTGACCCTGAACTGAACCGGACATAATACACTCCGGGACTGAGGCCGAGTGCCCTGGCATCAATTACATACGAATAGTCCCCTTCCGGAAAACTGCCGTCAGCCATTTTTTTTATAACCTGCCCATAGCTGTTATATAGTACCATCTGGGCCGGAATTGACTGATCAATATGACAATGGACAACCGTATAATCACTGAATGGGTCAGGATATACTGAAAAGGAGTTAATATCCTGTTTTTGCGGGTTAAGCCCTGCATCAACAATCTCAACCAAATCCTGCACACTGTCAATGCATCCATTCGCATTTGTTACATAAAGGGTCACAATGTATATATTATCTTGACTATAGTAATGAGAAGGGTTTAAGGAATCAGACGTGCCTCCATCACCAAAATTCCATTCGTATTGTTTGAACAAACTATCATCAACCATAAATTGTACCAAGGGACCGGTTGATTCGAAAGAAAAACTGGAATATGTTAATGGCAATGGTTTTACAACCAAAGAAGTCGTATCCGTACAGCCAATGGAAATGAAAGATTCCAATGTTACGATATAAGTGGTATCATAAGTAAACACGTGAGGGATTGGGTTTTTCTCGTTGGAAGTATCCCCGTCCCCAAAATTCCAGATGTACTTTGAAACTGCAGGGTCTCCCTTCGTGGTATTGACAAAAGGAACAGGCTTATTTACACAGGCCATTGAATATTTAAAAGAGGGTTTCGGGGCGGATACAACTTGAATATAATAGTTAACGGTATCATTGGCCCTGTTTTTATCACTATCTAAACTAATATAAACCTGCACCTTATACTTTCCTGAAACCTGGATATTCAATGGTAAAACAACCTGAAAGGTATCTGAACCATTGTAATAAACAGCTGTATCCACATATACCACGCCGGTATCTACTGTGCCGGCAATTTTATAATGTACCGCAACATTTCTTTCAATATTATCCCCGTAGTTGGTTAATATCAACCCGGCTTTTACACTTGGTGTGGCATTGCAGATTACAGAATCGGGACTTTGAATGTTGCCAAGTCCGAGATCGTATTTTGTGTCCAATTCATATGCCCCAATGTCAGGGTGTACCTTGTTCCTCGGTTTTCCATCAATATCATCCGTTACGGACGGAAAAGGAGTGCCTCTGCCATGAAGTATGTAAGAATTGGGATAAAGGAATTGGGTATTTACATAAGATGGCAGCACGGATATGCTGTAACGGTCGCAATTGTCAAATGAAACAAGAGATTCTAAGGTATTATAATCTATTGAATAGGATGCCGTGCTGTTTGTAAAAGTCTGGTTTGCAAGTCCATTTCTGGCATAATAATTATTATAATCAAGGGTATCTTTGTAGTCAAAACTATATCCGTCAAAGTTAACCACATATTTTCCATAAACGTTTACAAAATCGTTGTTCAATATCCTGTTATTTGAGTCATTTACATTGAAATACAGTGGCTGCGCATAATAAGAAGAGGTAGAATCAATAAACACAGAGTTATAAACGGCATCAGTAAATCGGTCTTCATTCAGGAACAGGCCTATCACCTCCTTGCGTGTTGAAGTATCGTGGAACGAAATAACATTGTCAGCAATAAGGATCCTCAGGCTGTCATATAAAGCTGCTCCTTTTACAAATGGAGGATCAGCATCTTCGATTGTTATACCCCTCAAAAGCGCATTATTTTTAATGTCAATAATATTGTTTTTAATCAATGCCGGCCCAAAAACAGTTTCCAGGTCTATTACATTTTCATTATTGGCATTGCTGGTGCAGGATATCTTGTTATCAGTTATTATTAAATTCCTGGATTGATTTATAAATATCGCATTATTGACATTCCCGAATGTGTTTTTCTGAATAACAATATCACTATCGAGAATCCCACTTGTATTGACTAAATCAATTCCATTTGCCGCGTTAATAAAATAGTTATTAGAGAAAGTATTCCTTTCCCCATAGTTATGGTCGTCCATTACAGCGCTTGAGATATTATCCCCCGCATTAAAAACATCGCTTACTAAATTTATATGATTTGAATTGCTGTACAGATAAATTACATCACCTCCATTGGGCCTGACAAAGGAGAGTTGTTTTAAAGTTACATACTGTGCGGCATTCAATTCTACAATATAGTCGGAATCGGCAACCGAATCTACCAATATCACCTTTGAACTGTCACCGGAAGCAGACTGAAAGGTAAGAGTATTTATTGTGGAATCTCCTTTTATATAGGGTATTATAAAATTACCCTGATATATTCCGTCCGCAACATTAAAAACCACCGGGCCGCTCACGCCCGGACCATTGACCGTACCCGAATCAGCCCTGTAAGCATAATCAAGATCATTTATGGCAGAAATAAAGCTATGATAATTTCTTGACGAAACAGGTTTTGACCTGTCAATGGTATAATTGCCATTTAACTGTGCAAACAATTGATTTACTTGTATCAACATGCACACTATCGTTATTATTTTGCTTTTGACCTGCACAACAAGATTGGATAACCAGGTGCAAGCTAATAAAAAAGGCTGGTATCGGATCCATTTCTTGAGTTTCCGTTTTTGGTGAGTAATCTAAAAACCTACAGCAATACCCCGTAACATGTATGAATAAAACAAACCCAATAAAAAATTTCGGCCCTGTAACTCTTGAACTGACTTCTTTTCTATCTTTGCACCTCTTTAAACGAAAAAGGGTCTCTCCTTATTTGTTTTTAAGTAAATTCCTCAGTAGCTCAGTTGGTTAGAGCATCTGACTGTTAATCAGAGGGTCCCTGGTTCAAGTCCAGGCTGGGGAGCTTGAAAATCAAAGGCTTACAGATTAAAAACCTGTGAGCCTTTTTTATTTGTACTACCGTTGCAGACAGCTGCTCCGATAATACCATTCATTTCCAATTCATTCACTTTGTTCTGCTTTTAGGTCAATAGAATTCATTTTAGACGACATTGAGATTAAGACTGAACGGATTAAAAAAATATTTCAGTACCTTTGCAGCCTTAAAAATCATTAACTATGGAAACCATCAACGGCAATTTGACCAACTCTACCCTCGTACCTTTAGATTTCTCTGAAAACTCTATGTATGCTTTGAGCAGTGCGGCGGCCATAGCAAGGGCCCTTAACGAGAACAACAAAATCACCCTGCTGCATATTATTGAGAGTGGCAGTTTCGCTCCCGTTAAGGAAGTCGGCCATATTACTTCTGAAATTAACAGCCATGATGCATTGGCCATTGAAGGCGCCCTGAACAGGATGCATAAAATTGCAAACGAAAATAACAATGCCAACATAGAATACAGCTTTATCGTTGCTTCCGGCAAAGCATATCGCGAAATAGCCCGGATAGCTGAAGAAATAAAGGCCGACAATATCGTCATGGGAACCCACGGTTCTTCCGGCATTCAGGCTTTTGCGGGCAGTAATGCATCAAAAGTGATCCAATTGGCGGACTGCCCGGTAGTGGTTATCAAAAGAAAACCCGTCAATTTCAATGGGTTTAAAAATATTGTCCTTCCATTAGACCTCACACAGGAAACACGTCAGAAAGTTAATTTCGCTGTGAAAATAGCCCAACACTATGATTCAACCGTACATCTGCTCACTGCAAGCGACAATGATGAATTTTTGGCTACCAGACTCGAAAATAACCTCAACCAGGTAGAACTTTATCTTGCAGAAAGAGGGATTAAAACCACTTCTACAACCCTTGATGCTTCCGGGGGCAACTTTGTAAAACAAACCCTTGTATGGGCTGAAGGCAAAGGCGCCGACCTTATTATTATCATGTCTCAGCAGGACAAAGAACTTCGTGAATATATCTTTGGGGCTTACGCACAGCAGATTGTTAATAAATCCAATATTCCCGTTATGGCCGTAAACCCACGCGCGGATCTCGAAGGGATTATTGACAATACCGTTGGCTCTGGTATTTACAGGCATTAAGCTAAGATAGCTGAACTCATAATTTCACGAATTTTTCTTGAAGGATACTGGATTTGCTGATGTATTTCAGAAAATAAACGCCGTTTGAGAATGTACTTATATCAACGTCTATCAAATCAGATCCGATGCCTGTCTGGTCATATACCTGTTTCCCCCGTACGTCAAAAATGACCAACTCGCCCTCGTTTCCGGCATTGCCCTCATGAGTGTTTACAACCAGTGTATTTGTTGCAGGGTTAGGATAAAGGATAATGGGAACACCCGGCAATGAATCAAGCGGGAAAACAGAATAAGCAGCCAAAAGCCATTGCTGCGGGTCTGGTATCAGTGAATCAACCTTTGCGGAAATAGGTATGTTAAAATTCTGAGATAAACTTGTGGCCGTAAGGTTAAAAGTTGAGTCTTTATTGCCCATCCTGATTTTAATAGGGACGGGAATGTGGAAAAACTGGACCGAAGGATCAGTCGGTTTTTGTACGAGGTTTATATTGAGGACATTGCCGGCCTGTTTCCAATAAATATTGAACTGGGGGAAACCCTGACCATAAATCCATTCCTGGAAAAAACTATCTAACTGCAACCCTGATGCGGCTTCGAAATGATTTTGCAGGTCTATGGTATTTGCGAAATAGTACGCGAGCCCCTTGTCGCCCAGATAACTGCGGCAACCGCTAAAGAAAGCAGAATCGCCCATCATAAATTCCAGCATCCTTAGTACATAAGCTGCTTTGCAATAAGTAAGCCCATAACTGAAAATCCGGTTTACCGACGTGGTGTCATCCACATAAACGCTCCCTGAAGTCTGTTGAAGTGCAGTCCCCAGGTTTTCATTGATCCAAATCTGCCAGGCATTGCCTCCCGCAATATATTTTTCCGCCTGGCCTTCACAAAAAACCGCAAACCCCTCGTTAAGCCATATATCTTTCCAGGAGCCGCAGGTAACCTTATCACCAAACCAATGGTGGGCCATCTCGTGAACGATAAGTGAAAATTCCATGTCGCGTACAAAACTCATGGTCTGATGTTCCATGCCACCTCCATAATCAAATTCAGCCTGTCCGTATTTTTCAAGATCAAAAGGGTATCTTCCGAAAAAACTTACATAAAGTTCCATGGTATTGCGTGCGAGCAGGGATGGAGGATAGAATATAGCTGAATCCTCCGGATACACATAGTTCAATATTAAAAGACTGTCACCGGGATTAGGGCCTACATGGGCGTAAAGGTTATATTGGGCATAATTGGTGACCGCAACACCCACCAGGTAAGTGGCAATGGGATACCTGTGTTTCCAGTGGTAGGTAATTGATGAATCTTGTTTTACCGAACCTACAAGGAGTCCGTTGCTTGCAGCGAGATTGCCGATAGGTGTCTTTACGTATATATCAATGGAATCGGCTTTATCATTCAGGCTTTGCTTGCACGGCCACCAGTCCTCGGCACCATAAGGTTCTGATAAGGTCCAGATATCCGCAATATTATTATGATAATTCTGGGAAATAGACTGCTGGATACTATATGGAATCCCTTTGTAATAAACAGTCACCGAATCAACTGCGCCCTGCGGAGGCGCTTTCGGAAAGTTGACAAGCAATTCTTCATTTGGGGCATTAATGGTATATCCAACTTTGGCAGCATGATATACCACCGAATCAATGGTCAGGTCACCGTTCATATCAAAACCGATCTGGCTGAGGTTGGAAGAAGTAGGTTTATAATAAGTAGTTACCGAACCTTTGATATAAAAGGTATCCGGATTGAGTTCCCAATAAGTACGGTAATAGGTTAGTTTATAAGAAAATTCGGGTGTGTTGTGTTCCGCAAAAGCCGCCAGGGCGGCCTGGCTGGCACCTTCCTGCCCGGCAAGGTTTTCTTTATTGATTTGCTGCTGGGCGCTGGTTTCAAAGGCCCCGAACAGAAAAAGAAAGAATATAATATATGAGGAAATGCTTTTCATGCAATACATCTACAAATATAGCAAATGAGGGTTACTTTTTTAAAAATCACTGCAAAAGCTGTGCTGTAATACGATTGGAAAAACCCCTTTCTATTGTTTTCTTATTCCTGCTCGGAGCAGCGGGGATAAATCCCCCAAAAACGCCCTTTTTAACCTGTTCGAGAGTATAAAAAAATGGCCTCTGGGCCATTTTGGATTGATAACTGTCGTTTTTCATTTTTTTCGGTTTTCAACATATTGATTTTAAATACTTTGCACGTAACTCATTGACGATTATCCCCGTCTGCATCCGGCAATAATAGATAACAATAAAAGATCAATAGGAAATGGCCTTAAAGGGCGGTTTATCTTTTGCATTTTGCTTGGAAAATTGTCTGAACGGGGATTTTTGCGATTCATGGGATTTACTCATTTATGACGCGTCAGCCACTAACGCCTAACGTCTAATTCCTAACGCCTTTTTACATACATATATAGCGAACCTCCTAAGTGGGTGGGCCGTCTCGAAAAATATTTTGCAACTTATATTTAATCAATAAGTTATAAGCCGAAATATTTTTGAGTTTGTAGTCACTTTCCCTTAAACGCATAAGATTTTGGGAACTTTGAAAGTTTGAGACCAATTCGAAAAGAAATAGTTTGCATTTTCGCGAAGAACATTTTGCATTTCGCAAAAAATAATTCGTTTTCTTCCCCCGATTCCTCCTGCCTGCTTTATCTTTGTCTGCAAAGCACACTTGTTTTAATGGCAGATTCCCTTTTTTCACCCAAAGATTTTAACAATGCTGACCTCAAGGCCGCTGCTGGGGAGGATTTTGCCGCTAAAGTACAGATTATAGAAAACTGGCAGGCCGCTATTGTCAATGGTAAAGTCCTTTCACAAAAAGAGGAACAGCTCCAGGCCAATTTTCTGGAGAAGTTTTTCGGGGATGTACTCGGATACCCTTATGAAAAGCATTTGCCGGAATACATGCTTGAAAATGAACCCAAAACCATTGCCGATTCCACCAAACCTGACGGTGCCCTGGGATATTTTAAGCTTGTAGATGGCGAAATGGAACAGGATGTGAGGGTTGTGATCGAATTAAAGGGCGCCACAGTAAACCTGGACAAAAAACAGAACCGCGCAGATTTTAAAGGCACCCCTGTAGAGCAGGCCTTTGGGTATGTACCCAAAATGGGCGGCAATTGCAAGTGGGTGATCGTGAGCAATTTCCTGGAAATCCGTTTGTACCATCATTCTGATATTACACGATATGAAAGTTTTATAATACTTGACCTGCTCAAAAACGGGAACCTGCCGAAATTCCTGTTCTTGTTGCAATGGGGGCAGTTGTTTAAAAAACAAGGCAGCAGCCCCATTGATGTTATTTTTGAAGGAAGGCAACAGCGCCAGAAAACGATTTCTTATGAATTCTATCAAAAATACAAAGAAGTCAGGCAGCATTTGTTTTACGACATAAGAAAGCACAATCCTAAAACAGAGCCTGTTACCCTGTTTCATGCTACCCAAAAACTCATTGACCGTATTATTTTTGTCTGCTTTGTGAAAGATATGCAGATTATCAGTGATGTTTTGAAAAACGTGCGGTATATATCATCCAACTCGCTTAACCAGAAAGATGACAGGATATGGACGGAACTCAGGTATTTATTTAATGCGCTCGACAAAGGCTATGCAAGGCAAAACATTCCTCCGTTTAACGGTGGACTGTTTATGACTGATAATGTTTTGGATACCCTCGACATCCGTGACAACAAACTGGAAGACCTCATTGATTTTGCTATGGGTTACGATTTTCAGAGTGAACTGAACGTGAATATCCTGGGACATATTTTCGAGCAAAGCATCAGCGATATCGAAGAAATCATCGCCAGCATACAGGCTGAAGAAAACCTCGAAGGTTTTGAAAACCTTCGAGGTTTAAAAACCGAAACGACCAGCAAGCGCAAAAAAGACGGCATATTCTATACCCCTGCCTATATCACCCGCTATATTGTGGAGCAAAGCATTGGGGCCTGGCTTGAAGACAGAAGCCATGAAATATTGAAAGACTTAGGTAAAGAATCCCTTACAGACCCATCGCCTGAAGATTACCAGTCTATAAAAATAGATAAAAAGGGAAAACAAACCTATAATGATACCATAAAATGGCACCTCGAATACTGGCACCAATACGAAAAACAATTGCGTAGCATTAAGGTATTGGATCCCGCTTGCGGTTCCGGTGCTTTTCTTACCCAGGCACTGGATTACTTATTTGAAGAATGGAAGGTTTTGAAGTTAGAAACTAAAAAGCTGACTACCCCTTGGGACACGGTTCTGAAAAACAATCAAAAGGAGAAGACAAGCCCTACAATGATATCCGATTACGGAACAGTAGAAGAATGGCATCTCAAAAAACAGATTATTGTTGAAAATATATTTGGGGTGGACATAAACCCTGCGAGTATAGAAATAACCCGGCTAAGCCTCTGGCTGAAAACCGCTAACCGCACCGAAAGCCTCGCCAACCTGGAAGAAAATATCCGCCTTGGCAATTCATTGATTGACGACCCGGAAGTGGCAGGTGACCTCGCATTTGACTGGAAAAAAGAGTTTAAATCCATAATGGATGCGGAAGGTTTTGATGTGGTGGTGGGGAATCCGCCGTATGTAGATATTAAAGGACTTAGTAATGAAATATCTAAATACTTTCTCAATACAACTGCTTATGAAACAGCAGAGAACAGGATAAACCTATATTCCTTATTTATAGAAAGATCACTCAAACTTATTAATAGAAACGCATATTTATCTTTCATTGTGCCTAATTCGCTTCTATTAAATAGCTCGTTCCAAAAAATCAGGGAAAAATTGGTTGTAGGCTTGAACGGGATTGTCAAGTTACCAGATCACGTATTTGAACAAGCTGATGTTGAAACCATTATATTTTCTTTCAGGAATGGAAATAGAACAAACTTGTGCTCTGTATTAATATATGATCGGCATGAAAAGATTGAGTTAATTGATAACTCGCTTGCTGCAATGGTTGATAAAACCAAATGGGAAGAAAATGATTCAGTGTCTTTCAGCATACACACAGACAATTTAATAGAACTCATTTTGAAAAATTGTGAAAACAATTCAAAACCATTGGTTGAGGTGGCAGATTTCAGTTTGGGTCTAACCCCATACGACAAGTACAAGGGACACGACGAAGAAACTATAAAAAATAGGGCCTTTCATTCTGAAACAAGGATTGACAAAACTTATAAGCCATTAATAGAAGGAGAAAATATCAGGAGGTATTATATTGATCCTGATGCAAAAGAATATATCAAGTACGGTGACTGGTTGGGCGCACCGAGGCAAAAAAGGTTTTTTCTAAAACCAAGATTAATTGTGAGACAAATAGTTTCTGGGAACCCTGCCCGGATTTATGTCGGCTATACTGATGATGAATTGTATTTCTCCCAAATAGGTTTTGCAATCATCCCTAAGCAAAATTCAAACTATGAAAAGTATCTTTTAACCGTTTTAAATTCTTGTCTGATAAACTTTTACCATCGGTACAAATTTTTGGATATTGAAAAAGAACTGTTCCAGAAAATCCTGATAGCCAATTGCAAAAAAATCCCGATCAAGGATATTGATAAAGAGTCCCAACTCCCCTTCATCCAAAAAGCCGACCTGATGCTCTCTGGCTACAAAGAACTGCATGAATTGAGCAAGCAATTCTTAGAACTCTTACGGGCAGATTTCAAACTCGAAAAACCTTCTAATAAGCTGCACCACTGGTATGAATTGGACTGGGATAGTTTTAAAACAGAAATCAAAAAAGCAAAGCCAAATGTCTCCCTTTCTGGCAAAACAGAAGAAAACTGGAACGAACGTTTCACCCGTAAAAAAGCCGAAGCCCAAAAACTACTTCAATCCCTCTCAGATACCGATAAAGAGATAGACAGGATGGTTTATGAACTTTATGGGCTGAGCGAGGAAGAAGTGAGGATTGTGGAGGGGGTTTGAAAGTTGACAACTTTCCAAAAGTTGCCAACTTTATTGGTCCACATTCCGGTTTGTGGGGACACAACCGGGGAAAGAGGACTGCGGGTTTGTATCAACTAAAACCAAGGGTCCAAAACCTTTATTCAGTTTTCGAAAGAGACTTGTATAATTCCTCAATTGGAAATTCTGAAAAAGTTGATTCTAATTTTACCACTGCAATTCCATAGCTTTTTAAGTACTGCCCTACAGATGCATATGGCTCTTTTGTTTCTATATTAAACACGCTATAATACTCCCTTTCTACCTTTTTTGAATGAATAATAGGGCTGATTTGGGCGCTTTCAGGAGATACAACAAGTGTTGCTTTTGTAAATCTTTTATTATCCTTCAACCCTACAGTTTCAACCATCGGGTAAGGTTTAATTTTTGTACCTGGTAGCCAATCTCCAATAATTGCAAGGACAACAAAAAGTGGTTTGGCAAAACATGCAAAATTTGAAAGTTGAGTGAGTTCACTGTGGAGATTTTGCACCAGAATTTTATTTCGCGCTATATCGAAAATTAGTTTCATATCAAAGAATCTCATATCCCCTTTGGGAAAGGTTTGCTGTCCTATAGAGAGTATTATAATATTATCATTATAGGCTCTCACCCAAATTGATCTAATCCACTCACATGATTCACCATTATCAATTTCATCCCAGTTCGGTTTTTCCAAGGCTGAGAATTCAAAATGCAGATTAAAATTTTCATTTGATAAGGGATCAGTAAGAGCATCAGGTGAAAAGCTAAGACCAGCATTCATCCATAAAAGCCTTTCATGCCACTTTCCGCTTTCAACTGATGGGCAATTATAAAACAACGGGCTAGCCAAAAGAATTGGGAGCGCTCGTTGATATGCTTCCTTATCTTGATCGGAAATATATTGATTCGGATACACAAGAAGCGGAGTAAGAGCAATTTGTTTGGTTAGCATACTATTAAAGTACGGGTCATTCAAATCCGATTTAAGATGATAATATTTCGTAACAGGCAGTGAAGGAAATGCTACCATTTTCCCTTCACTGGTATAACCAGCAAATAAATATGGAGTTTGTAGAAATCTTTTATACCACTCATCAACATCGGGAGATGGGAATAAAACTGATGTGTTTAGATCATTAGTTAGGATACTTAAATAATTTGGGTCAATTTCGATAGGAGGACAAACTAAGAATTTAGTTAAGTCTCCATCTTTATCTTTAGAATCACAGTAGGCTAAACAAGCATCTTGGGCGGATAATCGAGTCCCTTTTTTAAATACATTTGGGGCATTCCTTAAAACATCAACCATCTCCCCATGTGTTCGTGTAAGTTTACCTTTGGCCTCTGGAAGATCAAATACATAAAGCCATCCATTGTGATTGGTTGGTTTATATCCACCAATCTCACTTTGCATTATTATATCGGTATCTAAGATGTCTCCAGGAGGACCAGAAAATATATGATAAGTCTTTTTTTCAATGCGATTTAAGGCAAACCATATTGCCACCTTCAAGGAATGAGTTACATCTAAATATTCAGTACCTGGTCCATAATGCTGAGACAGTGCTTTAACCCAAAAATAGAATATTTCGAAATCATCAACATCATTAATTGATTTCGTAGAACCTGGCTCCTCTGTTCCTTCCTTGTTAAGTAGGTATTCAGCCAAAAGCCCACAATAAAAATTCCACTGGCTTCTTCTTTCAATTGTAATATTTCTATGGGCGTGAGCTTGTATCGTGTCATATTTTTGAGTTTGACCTCTATATACTCGTATGAACCCGTTTTCAACTTTATCTAAGGATCTTAAAAATTTACTAAGCTGCTTAGGGCTTTGAATGGGATTAGCATAACTTGAAATCATATTAGACTTGTTAATATTGGAATATTTCAATGTCATTAACGGTGAGACGATGTAAACAAAATCCAAACGCCAATTCATATATACCAATTAACAAACCTATGCTAACCCTTTTTAATTCCTCAAACTTTTCATCTCTTTTTAACCTTCTCTCAAAGTCTCCCCCAGCACAATGTACCTGAACCAAAAATGTTGATGGGACTCTCATGAGAAGTGAACATTCGCGCCAGACCAGGGAACGGCACGGGTGGGCAATATGTCGTGGCCTATGCCACTTGAAACCCACCTCCTTGGTCTGTGGCTCACAGACCACTTTCAATCAATACATTACCGCCATAATAAGTATAGTGTTCCTGTTTGTGGGGACACAAACCGGGGAAAGGGGAACGGAACTTTCCGATGCACACTCAAGAATTTCGGTCTGTGTGCCAGACCGTGGATTTGGGTAAAGCATCACTAAAATCTTAACATTTTATACCGTAAATTTGCCACTGAAAACAATCTGATAATTATAAAAACATGGAAAATACCACACAGAAAATTGAAGAAGAAAAGTGTCCCGTTACGGGTGCATCTGCTTCATCTGCACATCAAAGCGTCGCAGGCAGGGGCACCAGGAACACTGATTGGTGGCCAAACCAGTTAAGGCTGAATATCCTGCGCCAACATTCAACCTTGTCCAACCCTATGGATGATAATTTCAATTATGCATCAGAATTCAATTCGCTTGATCTGAAAGCTGTGAAGAAAGATATTACGGATATAATGACAACCTCCCAGGATTGGTGGCCAGCCGACTATGGTCATTATGGCCCTCTCTTTATTCGTATGGCATGGCACAGCGCGGGTACTTACCGTACCATTGACGGCCGCGGCGGTGGGGGTGCCGGCATGCAGCGTTTTGCACCATTAAACAGTTGGCCTGATAACGCGAACCTGGATAAAGCACGGTTATTATTATGGCCCGTTAAAAAGAAATATGGAAGGAAACTATCCTGGGGAGATTTGATGATCCTTGCCGGAAACTGCGCTTTAGAGTCAATGGGCTTTAAGACTTTCGGATTTGGCGGCGGACGTGAAGATTTCTGGGAGCCACAGGAAGATGTATATTGGGGCAATGAGCGGGAATGGCTGGAAGACAAAAGATACACAGGCGACCGTGATCTTGAGAAACCGCTGGGCGCCGTTCAAATGGGATTGATTTATGTGAACCCACAGGGGCCTAACGGCAATCCAGATCCCCTCGCGGCTGCCCGTGATATTCGTGAAACATTTGACCGCATGGCCATGAATGACGAGGAAACGGTTGCACTGATTGCGGGAGGACATACATTTGGCAAAACACATGGTGCAGGCAATGCCGACCAATATATTGGTAAAGAACCGGCAGCGGCCAGCATTGAAGAGCAAGGCATGGGCTGGAAAAATACTATGGGCAGTGGATTTGGAGACAATACCATTACCAGTGGTTTGGAAGGTGCCTGGACAACCACGCCAACCAAATGGAGCAATAACTTTTTTGACAATCTGTTCGGATACGAATGGGAATTAACCAAAAGCGCGGGAGGCGCTTTCCAATGGAAACCAAAGGACGGCGCTGGCGCTGGCACTGTCCCAGGCGCCCATGATCCTTCCAAGCGACAAGCGCCTACCATGTTAACGACCGATCTGGCATTAAGATTAGATCCTGTGTATGGGCCTATTTCAAAACGTTTTCATGAAAACCCGGACCAGTTTGCCGATGCATTTGCACGGGCATGGTTTAAGCTGACCCATCGTGATATGGGACCTCGTTCCCGTTATCTTGGACCTGAAGTACCAGGCGAAGAATTAATCTGGCAGGATCCTGTCCCTGTAGTTTCACATAAATTGATTGATGCGGATGATGTGGCCGCCTTAAAAACCAAAATACTGGCTTCCGGACTTACCGTACCTGAATTGGTAGCAACTGCATGGGCTTCGGCATCTACTTTCAGGGGTTCTGATAAGCGAGGCGGTGCCAATGGTGGCCGTATCCGCCTGGCCCCTCAAAAATACTGGCAGGTAAACAACCCTGCTCAATTATCCAAAGTATTGGATACACTTGAGGGGATCAGGACGTCATTTAACACAGCACAATCCAATGGCAAAGCGGTTTCTATGGCCGACCTTATTGTACTGGGCGGATGTGCAGCAATTGAAAAAGCGGCAAAAAATGCAGGCCATGATGTAACGGTGCCTTTCACCCCGGGGCGCGCCGATGCTACACAGGAACAAACCGATGTTGAATCATTTGCTGTCCTTGAGCCTGTAGCAGACGGCTTCCGTAACTACCTGAAAAACCATTCCGCTGTTTCAGCAGAAGAAATGCTGATAGACAAAGCACAATTACTGACACTTACCGCACCGGAGATGACCGTGCTTGTAGGTGGGATGCGTGTACTGAATACCAACTTTGACGGGTCTCAATATGGCGTTTTTACCAACCGACCGGGAGTATTGTCCAACGACTTTTTTGCGAACCTTATAGATTTTGGCACCGTGTGGAAAGCAAAATCCGCTTCTCAGAATATATTTGAAGGAAGTGACCGCGCATCGGGCCAGGTAAAGTGGACGGGCACCCGGGTTGACCTGATCTTTGGTTCCAACTCAGAGTTGCGCGCACTTGCTGAAGTATATGCCTGTGCAGATGCCGGAGAAAAGTTCGTAAAGGATTTTGTTGCTGCCTGGACGAAGGTGATGAACCTTGGGCGCTTTAATAGATAGTTAAAGGGTTATTGAGTTTTGAGTTATTGAGTTGGTAGCGGTCACAAACCCAATAACTCAAAACTCAATAACTCTTTAATTTCACCAACTTTTTCTTATAATCTATCACAGCGTCAAAGGCCACGAGTAAATCACTGCCCAGAACACCGGCAATGGGTGGAATATCAATTTTGCCATAGCTGGCATTTACATGGCTGAGGTCTATGATGCCGGCCTCGTAATTCTTTAGCCTGATTTTCCCCATTTCAAGGTTTTCAATGGTAGCCACAAAATTCTTTACTGAATCTGTTCCGAGCCCGGTAGCATGATCCTCATTTTCTTCGAGTTTTATTCCATTATGAATCGTTTTGATCGTTTCCAGGTCGAATACCGTTCTGGAAGCCCCCGTATCCAGCAACATAAAAACCTTATGTCCGTTTACCTTTGCCTCAAGAAATACGTGGTAACCATCACTTTGAATGGCAGCTATGTATAAAGGAATAGTAGGCATAAGGGATAAGTGGTAAATGGTAAGGAAAGAAAAAGGCCAAAGCAAGTTATCTTGCTTTAGCCCATTTCCAAATTTTCAAATTTTCAAATTCCCAAATTGATTTAATTACTGGCCAGCATGGTATCTAACACGCCCATTACTTCCTTTACAGATTTTGCGGAAGCATCAAGCAATCCCATTTCAGCATCATTAAGCTTGAGTTCAATAATTTGCTCAATCCCTTTTCTGCCGAGTTTTACGGGTACGCCGAGGTAAATATCTTTCAGGCCATATTGCCCGGTAAGCCAGGCACAGGCAGGTACAATCCGGTTTTGGTCCATTAGTATCGCCTCAACCATTTGTGCGGCAGAAGCGCCCGGAGCATACCATGCAGATGTACCGAGAAGGTTCACAATTTCCCCTCCCCCACTTTTGGTACGGTTTACAATGGCAGTCAATTTGTCTTCGCTGATCATCTCTGTAACAGGAATCCCCGAAACGGTGGTATATCTTGGCAATGGCACCATGGTATCGCCATGTCCACCCATTAATACTGCTTGTATATCCCTCGGGGAAACATTCAATTCTTCGGCCAGGAAAGCACGGTAACGGGCCGTATCAAGTACGCCTGCCATGCCGAATACCCTGCTACTGTCCACATTGGCAGTAAGATATGCGCAGTATGTCATTACATCCAATGGATTGGAAACAACTATTATTATGGCATTCGGAGAATGTTCAATCACTGATTTGGTAACCGAATCCACGATTTTGGCATTGGTAGAAATAAGATCATCGCGGCTCATACCGGGTTTCCTGGGCAATCCTGATGTAATGACCACCACATCAGAATCTTTGGTTTTGGAGTAATCACCCGTTGTACCAATTACCCTTGTATCAAACATGTTTACAGGAGCGGTTTGCCATATATCAAGGGCTTTCCCTTCTGCAAAATTTTCTTTGATGTCCACTAAAACTACCTGGTTGGCAATTCCTTTTTGGGCCAATACATCGGCACAGGTGGCACCTACATTTCCGGCACCTATCACGCTTACTTTTGTCATTTGTTTATTATGATTTAGAGAATATGAATCGGGCACAAAAATAGGGAGAAATCAGAAAGATTTTTAACCCGGGGCCAAATTTAGATTGCCTTTAGTGAGAAGGCCAACGACAGACCTATCGGTACGAAAAAATAATGTTGAGAATCGTCAAAACCATTGTGAATGAACTTTACCTTGTCTGTTAAACGCTTATTGATGTAAAATAGTTTAATGATACCATTAAAGAGTTGACAACTTTCCAAAAGTTGCCAACTCTTACAACACTATAATTGACATTTATCATATTCCAATTCTTTTAATTGACCTAATTTTGTTGCAACTTGAATCAGAAATAAATGCCCTTTAACGATACTTTTTTAAAAGCATGCCGGATGGAGCCTGCCGATCATATCCCTGTCTGGTTTATGCGTCAGGCTGGCCGTTATCAACCGGAGTACAGAGAAATACGTAAGAAATACAGCCTGCTTGATATTTGCCGCAACCCGGATGTATGCACCGAAGTAACATTGCTACCGGTGCAACAGCTTGGCGTGGATGCGGCCATATTGTTTTCAGACATTACCCTGCCGCTGGAACCCATGGGTGTTGATTTTAATATTGTTGAAGGTATCGGCCCCGTCATTCACAACCCGGTTGTACATGCCTCCGATGTTGACAGATTAACCTTGTTTAATGCTACAGACAGCCTTCCTTATATTGGCCGAACGATTAAGCAGCTTGTAAATGAATTAGATGTGCCGCTTATCGGTTTTACGGGAGCTCCTTTTACACTGGCAAGTTATATTATTGAAGGCGGGCCATCCAAGAGCTTTACCAAAACCAAATCCTTTATGTATTACCAGCCTGAAGCATGGCACCGGCTTATGGAGAAACTGGCCAAAGCCATGGCAGACTATTTGGTTTACCAGGTTGGTTGCGGTGCGCAGGCCATACAGATATTTGATTCCTGGGTTGGGAACCTGGGTATGGAAGACTATCGAGAATATGTTTACCCACACATGCAAACCATGTTTGGGGCTTTGAGACATTTGAATGTGCCATTAATTCATTTCGGGGTAGTAAGCGGTCATTTATTGGAAATGATGAAAGATTGCGGCAGCACAGTGGTGGGGTTGGATTGGCGGGTGCGCATAGATGAAAGCTGGGCAAAACTAAAATACGAAGTTGCAGTTCAGGGCAACCTTGATCCCGCAGCCATATTAGCTCCCTGGCCCATCCTGGAAAAAAAATGTACCCGGATATTGGAACAAATAGACAGGCCCGGCTTTATTTTCAACCTCGGCCATGGCATTATGCCACAAGCCTATGGCGAGGTTCTAAAGAGGATTACTGATTTTGTACATAACTGGAAACCAAACAAATAGTACATAGTGAAAAAAGGCGTATTGATAATGGCTTATGGCAGTCCCGAAAAAACAGAGGATATAGAGGCCTATTATACAGATATAAGGCGCGGCAATGCCCCAACGCGTCCACAACTTGAGGAACTTACCGGTAGGTACAATGCGATAGGCGGTTCTCCCTTATTGCAAATTACAATACAGCAGGCCAATAACCTCCAGGATGAACTTGGAAACGAATACCAGGTATATATAGGTATGAGGCACTGGAAACCATGGATCATTGACGCCGTGGAAAAAATGAAAGAAGACGGGGTTGATAGTGCCGTAGGAATTGTGATGGCCCCCCATTATTCATCTATGAGTATTGAAAAATACATTGGCAAGGTGGAAGAAGCCAAAGAACAACTTGAATACGGCCTTGATATCCGTTACGTTAAATCATGGTATAACCAGCCTTTGTTTATCGAAGCCCTACAAAACAAAATAGCTAAAGCGCTAACACTGTTTTCTGATACGGAAAAGAGCAGGGTAAAAGTTATATTCTCTGCTCATTCGCTGCCCGAAAGGATATTAGAACAAAATGACCCTTACTACGACCAGCTATTGGAAACCAGCAGGCTCGTTGCAGAAAAATGTGGCATCACGAACTGGACCTTTGCTTTTCAGAGCGCCGGTAGAACACAGGAAAAATGGCTTGGACCTGACCTGCTTACTGTTATGGATACCCTGCATCATGAAGGTGATGATACGGTTTTGGTATGCGCGGTTGGGTTTGTTGCCGACCACCTTGAAGTTCTGTACGATATAGATATTGAAGCACAGGCTAAAGCCCGGAAAATGGGGATGCACCTGGAACGAACCGAGTCTCTGAACGCCGACCCATTGCTTGCAAAACTCTTTGCAAAGTTGGTTCATGAAAAAATCCATGAGAAATAACCCCATTGTTATTCTTGGTGCAGGCATTACAGGTTTGTCTGCCGCATGGTATCTTGAAAAACAAGGATTTACGGATATTACTGTTCTTGAGGAAAGCCCGAGGGCCGGGGGCAAGATTGAGACTTTGCATGAACACGGGTTTCTAATAGAAAAAGGTCCCGATTCATTTATCATTACCAAGCCGTATGCGATAGACCTTGTTCGTGAACTTGGACTCGAAAACGAACTGATCCATCCCAAAACAAACAGGTTTTTTATCCTTAATAAAGACAAGCTCAGTTCTCCGCCAAAGGGCCTCAATATGATGGTTCCTACCGACTTGTTTGCATTCCTTGAATCAAATTTCTTTTCATGGAGCGCAAAGCACAGGATATTGCACGAATCTGTGGTACTTCCCCGCTTATCGGATGATGATGAATCATTTGCAGATTTTATCATTCGCCGGTTCGGGCAGGAAATGCTTGACCTGTATGCCGGCCCGCTTTTTACGGGTATATATGCCACGCCATCCGAAGAGTTGAGCCTGAATGCGACATTCCCGGTGCTGAAGAAAATGGCACAGCAATACGGCAGCCTTACCCGCGCAGTAAAAAAGCAAGTTCAAACCAGTTCTAAAAGCCGTTCCAGTTTTATGGGACTTAAAAACGGGATGCAAACCCTGCCGGATACCCTGGTTAAAAAACTACAGCACACCAATATAAAATTAAATTCAAAAGTCACTCAATTAGATATTGATGGTCTCCAATACATTGTAAAAACTGGAAATGGAGATAGCTATGCTGCCGGCAATCTCATTATTACCTTGCCCGCCCACCAAACCAAACAACTTCTCCATTCCATATCACCACAAGCGTCCGATATCCTGGGGTCTTTTACAACTTCCTCCAGTAGAATTGTAACCCTGACGTACAAAAAAGAAAAGCTGAACGAAAACCTGCTTGCAACCGGATATGTATCAGCCGAAACAGAAAACAACCTCGTTTCCTCCGGAACCTGGCTCAGTTCCAAGTGGGAAGGCCGTGCCCCTGATGGCCACATTCTTTTACGATGTTTTATGGGCAAAAACCCCCAGTCACTCTCTATGAATAATGATCAATTGATCCATGCCGCGCACCTGGAAATGAGCGCCTTATTAAACTTGAAAGAAGCGCCTGAGTATTACTGGGTGCAGCGCTGGGATTATGCCCTGCCCCAATATAAAGTTGGCCACCTTGAAAAAGTAAATGCCCTGCGCGAAGCCCTTTCTTCATTTCACGGATTGCAGATTAGCGGGTCTTATCTCAGCGGTGTAGGCCTGCCCGATTGTATCAACCAGGGATTGCAGGCGGCAAAAAATTTAAACGGGGCAAAAGAATAGGGTCACGGTATGTTTTGTGTTGTGGCAGTACATTGGTTTACGTTTATCCCATAAATAATATCAGCCTGATAGCCTATATATTTACCGAGCTGGATTGCCTCCAAAGAATATGCCTGTGCTGCGACTATCCTGGAGATTGTTTGCCCATAAGCAAGGCTTGATTGCCATATTTTCCCGTTTATATTTATCTGATACGGTGTTCTGTTTACGCTTGTATTTGTTACGGATAGTGTTCCATAACCAGTGAGGGTCAGGCTTATGGCTGTTGTCTGGTTTGCAGCGAGAGGATTACCAAGGAAGTATGCCTGCTGGTTTATCCAGCAATTTGCCGTATCGTGGCATGAAAAATAATATCTCTGGCTGGGAATCCCTGAAAAGGTCACATTGCCACTGTCGCTGGTTATTCCCGTATATATAACATTTGTTCCTTTGGCCCAGTCAGTCGAATCATTATAAAGGTTTACCAGGACACCGTCCAAAAAATTACCATAATCATCGGTACAATGAAGGGAAAAAACGGTCGGCGCAGTGACCGTTTTGGGCTTGGTGCAAGAACCCAGCACTAAAACAGAAACAATTATTGCAGTTATGTAAATCTTCATGTTTTCGCTCAATAGCACAAATCTAACGGATTTTCATTCCAAACAACCAACCTTGTGGGTTCAAAAACGAAGTAAGCCGCAAAATTAATGCCTCGAAGCAGCATTTTCACCAAATAACAAAAATACAGTGATTTTTCTTGCATCGGCCAACACCTAAGTCCCTATGGATTTTGTTACCAACCGATTTTTTGCCCCCCACGCCGGTTCTTTTTGTATATTGCAGGCATGAACATGCCCTTGAACAAAAATATGGTTCGCAGCCTGATGTTTTGAAATAAGGAAAAGATGGACAAAAGCAAACAGTATATATTCCTGATTCCTGCTGCCGCATTGCTTGCTTTTACAGTTTTTAAAGCCTTTACAATGTCTTTCACCATTGACGAAAGCACCAGCTTTATGTACTATGTGCTTGATACCTACAAAAATATATTCAGCTATGTCAGGATTGATGCCAACAACCACCTGCTGAACTCGGTACTCATGAAGTTCTTTGGTTCCTGGCTGCCTTTAAGCGAATTAACGCTACGCCTGCCAAACCTTATCGCGCACGCCGTGTACCTTTTATCAACCTGGGTGCTGGTAAAGGATTTTAAAAACCTGTGGTTCAGGTTGGGGGCATATTTATTATTGAACCTGAACCCCTTTATGCTTGATTTTTTTTCATTGGCCAGGGGATATGGTTTAAGCTGGGGTTTTCTTGTCCTCAGCCTGTATTTTTTCAAACGGTTTGTAGAGGGGCATGGCCATAAATTTCTAAATGTACTCTTGTGCTTTATTGTCGCGGCCCTTAGCGTGCTGGCGAGTTTTCCAACGGTTGATTTCTACCTGGCCATATTGGTAGTTTATATCATTTACGATGGCTGCCAGGCGATTTTTAATGAGAAGAGCACCAAATACCGCAAGGCTTTTTGGATTCGGCTCATTCTGGTTATAGCCATAAGTGCAGCCTTGTTGTTCTATACCGGGCATATTAATTACATGATGCTGCGAGCCAAGTCCCTCTATTTTGGCGGCAGCACAGGGTTTTGGGCCGATACGGTTACAAGCCTGATTATTTCGGCCTTATATAATGCATCTTATAAGCAGATTGCAGTTCCCGTTTTACAGGCGCTTGTTATATTTATAACAGCCGGGACGATTGCTATTTTAGTGAACAGTTTTCTTATCGCAAAAGAAAAGTTTA
>Ga0206844_10098_pt1 | contig 31783 bp, 28 predicted proteins | sample Alteio_BWOrgCont_22_FD_152907 | JGI IMG/M metagenome (GOLD analysis project Ga0206844, IMG submission 152907) | Enriched cells from forest soil in Barre Woods Harvard Forest LTER site, Petersham, Massachusetts, United States -... | ecosystem: Environmental > Terrestrial > Soil > Temperate forest >...
TCATCACTCCTAAATTATCAATGTTTCCCATTTGTCGCCCCCCTTTTATGCCGTTCCAACCAATCAAGATGATGTTGCATGACGTACGTGAATCCTTTGGGTCCCCGCAAGCCCAGCGGCAACACCAAAGTTTTTTTATGCAGTATTGCAGGATTGGGTTCCCCCAACCAAATAGAAACACCCTTATTGTGTGCAACTTCATTCAGCATAGGGAGGTCATTTCGGCTATCACCAAAACAGATTGTCCGACGTATCATGTCTTTTGCCGAAACGCCTGATTTTCTAATACGCAGCTTATCGACCAACATATGAAGAGCTTGCTTCTTATCTGCAAGAGAAATATCAATTGCAACCGAACTCGCTGTTACCGTCGTTAGATGCGAATTCACACCTTGTTTTTTTCTAATTTTTTCCGCTATTTTTTGGCGCAGTAGATCAGCGCGCGAATTTAATGTGCTATCCGCAACCACCTCAATAGTAATTTTTGACTTTCGCTCTTGAATAGCGATTGCCTTACCATCAATACCCAATTTTTGAAGTTCGTCTCTAAGCTCATCAAGAGAATCCCGAATGGCTTTCAATAAAAGAACATAATCTGTTTTTAGAAAATCATCCTTCCACGTCTTAGAATACGCTGGTCCTATAATAGGATCATGTGGTGGAGGACTATATTCGGTCCCTCCCGAACCCATCGCATGGAAACGGCGCCTTACTGAGGTCGGCAGTCTATATGTGACTTGTTTATGAATATCGCGAACCATCATTCCTGAAATGACCGCAACATGAGGAGGCATCGGTTCCTGTTTTTGGGTGGCAGCAATAAATTGGTCTAATACTTCTACTGTGTCCAATGCAATTTTTTGATTTGCAATCGTGAGAGAGTCATCCTTATCAGTAACAAGGAGAACAAACGGCCTACTCACTGCTCGCCTTACATTGTCGTGGGTCATCTGCAACTCTTAAATAACGTATTAAAAATACACTTCATAAAACTCATAGTAAGACGGCCAATTGCCCACTCTTGCTTGTTATTCGCGTACCTTCAGATATATCTTCAACGTCATACCCCAACCCCTTGATTTGTTGTCTGATTTCGTCGGCCTTCTTCCATTCTTTTTTCAAACGCGCTTCACGCCGGTCTTCAACCAATTTCTTGACTTCATCCGGAAGATCGGCATTGTCTTGTGGATTTTCCCCAAAACCTAATCCGAGAATACTTTCAAAATAAAGGACCAATTGGTATTTCTCGCTATTACTTAATTCAGGGTTTTTTATGATGTTCCAAAAGAGGCCGAGGGCGCCTGGAATATTGAGATCATCATTAATCGCATCCTGAAGTTTTTTCTGAAAGGATTGGATGCGCTTTACATCCCGCTTATTCTCGTCCAGACTGGACCTGATTTCCGCTATTTTATCTTTAAGATTTTGAAAAGCATTTGCGGCCCCTTGTAGACTCGCCCAAGTGAAATTAAGTTCGGATCGATAATGCGCTGTAAGGCAGAGGTAGCGGTAGGACAGCGGATCAAAACCTTCTTTCAGTACATCTTGCAATGTCAAAAAAGTGCCCGCTGATTTAGCCATCTTGTCACTTTTTATCAACAGAAAATTTGCGTGTAACCAGTAACGCACGAACTGCTGATCCGTGGCCGCCTCTGATTGGGCAATTTCGTTAGTATGGTGTACGGGAATGTGATCGATTCCTCCAGTGTGGATGTCAAAATGTTCCCCTAGATACTTCATTGACATAGCACTGCATTCGATATGCCATCCCGGAAAGCCCACGCCCCATGGCGACTCCCATTCCATATCTCTCTTTTTGTCCTTGGGAGAGAATTTCCATAAAGCAAAATCAGTAGGACTTCTTTTGTATCCAACTTCCACTCTGACCCCTGGCCTTAGCCCCGCCTCATCTAAATGAGCAAACTCTCCGTACCGCTTGAATTTCGAAGTGTCAAAATAGATCCCGTCCTCAGTTCGATAGGTAAATCCTTTTTCTTCCAATTTCTTAATGAGAGATATCTGTTCGGATATGTGCTCGGTGGCCCGGCACCATACATCGGGAGGAAGAATCTTGAGTTCGGTTAAATTCTTTTTAAAAACCTCCTCATAGAATCGTGATATTTCCCACGCGGTCTTGTGCTCTTTAGCAGCGGTCATTTGAATTTTATCTTCGCCGGCATCTTCATCGCTTGTGAGATGGCCAACATCAGTGACATTCATAACGTGCTTAATTCTAAAGCCATTTAAAGCCAAAGCTCTTTTCAAAATATCGATAAAAATATAGGTCCGTAGATTTCCGATGTGGGCATATCCATATACTGTGGGACCGCATGAATATAATCCTACCTGCCCAGGTGTGAGTGGCACGAACTCTTCAACCCGGCGGTTTAATGTGTTGAAAAGAGATAGATTCATTTTAGTTTCCATTGAGTACGTATTTGTCATTGGCTTTCTTGATCTGTGAGTCAAAATATTTAAACTTTCCGGCTTTCTGATCCCCAGAGATGTCATCCTTGCATTCAAATCTTACGTTTACGCTAGCCCCTAAATGTTTGCACATTAACTCTCTGAATATATCTTCAACTTTTTGTTGTTCCGATTTATCAGTTAAAGACAGCTGAACGATAAATTCATCAAGACTAATTTGAGTTGCCCGAAATTGATGAATCAAGCGCTTCTTCAAATTTATCTCCGACACGATGTAGTAAATCAATATAGAGTTTACACTTTGTCCATTTTGGGTCAGAATATAGTCGGTCACTCGTCCGCCCGTAAGCTCGAGGATGTCCGAGTGATTTCCGCAAGCGCAATTCGAACGCCTAATTTTTCCAGTGTCCCCGATCCTATACCGAATAAATGGCATGGCATAGTTATCCAGACCGGTCACAATGATTTCTCCTTCTCGACCATCTGACAGGACAGAACCATCGGCGTCCACAATTTCCAGAAAAATGTGCTTATCATATAAATGCAGATTTCCTGATTCGCATTCGTATGCTATTCCCCAAAATTCGGCGGAGCCATATTGGTTCATAACCGGACATCCAAACGTTTGTCGGATGAATTGTTGCTGGTCAGGGAAAACCACCTCACTAGCAAGTTCGATATATTTCACTGCCGGTTTTCCTTGATACGAACTGTCTCTATAAAATTGAGATATTTTCAGCATCGCAGACGGGCTTCCAAATATCCAAAGCTCATTAATGCCGCGCTTATTAATCTCCGACCAGCAGTCATCAAAAGTTTGTCGGTCTAAATGCAAGAGGGACATATTAACGCCCCTATCGTCAAAGTAATAGGGATCTGAAATAAAGCCATCTTTTACAGATCGTTTTAAATAAAATCTCAACATTGGAAGGCTTGCGATATTAGGGACAAACCTCTTGCGCGTATTCCAAAGCAAGAGATCTGCTACAAATACTTCCCTTTTGTCCTTATATAGCATCAAGGGTGTGCCAGTAGAACCGCTTGTGTAGTTTCGAATCAATTGTTCTTTCTTCATATTTTCAGCCAAAAAGTCTTGAGAATTTTTACTTACCGTCGATCTATCCAATAAAGGAATCTGTCTAAATAAATCAACATCCAACTCCGTATTCTTATCCCAACCCATCTTTTTGAATATTTCCCAATAATAAGGAACATTGGTACTAGCATGAGTGACAATATCTCTAATCTTGCTATGTATCGTCATCGGATTCGCCCTTGATATACCGTGCTTCCAGTGGGTTCCGCTAATATCTCGGATTTCACACTGCGGACTACCTTTCCTGATATCGTCTTATCGATATTGGAAACTAGGATCACGGAATCGGGCACTTTGATGGGAGATAAACTCTTTCGGCAAAATTCTATTAACTCGGCCGCATCTAAGCGACTACCTGGTAGTACGACGACTTTTGCAATAATTTTCTCTCCGTAAGCGTCATCAGGTTGAGAGTTTACTAGACACTCATTAACCCCTGGCAATGACAACAAGAACTCCTCAATCTCTTCTGGATGAATTTTGATACCACCTTTAATGATCAGATTCTTTTTTCGTCCCAGAATATAAAGATAACCATCTGAATCTATTTTTCCCAAATCACCGGTTCTTAGCCACCCCTTGGTTAGAGTTGCGGCCGTCATTCCGGGACTTGAATAATATCCAAGCATGTTTGATGGACTTTTGACGGCAATTTCTCCGCAATTCCCATTCTCGATTGGGTTTCCCTGGTCGTCTATGACCTTTAATTGAACACCAGGAAGGGGTTTGCCTACAGAATTTTGATGCGATTTATAATCGTCTGGATGAAGCTGAGAAACACGCGGCCCTGCTTCCGTCAGTCCATAGGCCTTAACTAAAGCTGTTTCTGGTATTTTGCTTGCTGCTAACTCCAACAAATTATTCGGTATAGGTGCCCCGGCGATAACAACTATTTTTACGAATGGCCCTTTTGAATTCGTGTCAGATCTGTCCAATATTTGCTGAAGCATAGATGGCACAAGACCTGTTATTGATGGCTTCTGTTCTCGGATTAATCGAAGAAAAATTTGCGGTAAAAATATCTTATCACCGAATATTAATCGACCACCAAATATCAATTGAGCGACCAATTGAGTTGTATGAGCAAATGACGATGTCAATGGTAATGCGACTAACGAACTATCATGCTTCGTTAGTTTCAAGTGATTTACGAACGCGTTGGCATTGGCCAGGATGCCATTGTGACCAAGAACAACAGCCTTAAAACCGCCCGTACTACCAGAGGTAGGAACAATAATCGCTGGTTCATCGGCTACCCGTATCTCGCCAACGGGCATAAATACCATCGGTTTTTTGTGCTCCATTAAGACGATATCAATTTGTTGTGAGTACGGACGGATACTTTGCCGTTTTTCAATTCTTGCGGTTAACTCATGGCTGGCGATTACTGCAGACACATCACAGAACGATAGCGCCTGAGACAAATCCCACGATCGGAACGACGAAGAAATCAAAACCCCGATTGCCCCAATCATTTGAGCAGCAAAATAACTCACGATAAAATCAGATCCGTTAGGAAAGTAAATTCCAATATGATCGCCTCTCCCTAAATTTGCGTGACGCAATGCGTCCGAAAGACGGCACGCTTTCTGATATAAATCGTCGTATGACAACTCATTACCATCGGATGAGACGGAGCAGATTAATTTCGGATATTTTAAGCAGATCCGACTAAATTCTTGATCGATTCTTTTCATATCGGAAAAGTCAACACACCCTTGATATATCCGACTTTGTGAGATGCCGCAATTTCCATCGCCCGTTGGGCGTCTTGAAAAGAAGTCTTATTAGTAATAAGCCCATTAATCTTAAAGACGCCTTTTTTTAACAACCTAATTCCATCATGAAAATCTTTTATGATGTTCTTCGAAAACCAGGGAACGATGTTTAATACGGAAAGCCCTTTTAAATGCCACCCATTCAGATCTACCGTCTCATTCCCAATATGATGACCGAAGATAACAAGCTTGCCCCCCTTTCGCAGCATCCTAGTTGCCAAATCAACTGTTGAAGGAGTGCCTGACGCTTCAACAACAATATCAACATCTCGATTCGCCACCTGTTTGATTAAATCCAAAATTATGTCAGTCGAAAGGCCCTTCACATTAAAAGAATTTACGACGCCGAATTTTTTGGCCAAATTTACGTTGTCTTCGTTGATATCCAAGGCGATAATATCCTCAGCTGGTGTTTTTAGAAGGCCCTGAAGAAGTAATAAGCCCATAAATCCACAACCGATAACAACCACCAGATCCCCCGGCTCAACTTGCATATTCCTTAGACAATTAACCGCGCACATGACGGGTTCCCCAAGCCAATCTTGCCAATCCTGGCGATCCTCAGGAATCAATGCGACCCTCTCTTTATTTGTTTTGAAATATTCAGCAAACGAAAAATCTCCAAGGGCAGTCACCCTATCTCCTGGCTTAAAGCCTTCGACACCTTCCCCGACTGCCTCGACGATACCCACGGGCTCATGCCCCATCACCGCAGGCATCTCACGCTGCAAATGTCCAAGGAAGACGTGTACCTCTCTCATACAAATGCCGCTTGTAACCGTTCTAATAAGTACCTCATTAAGTTTCGGTTCTTCGATGTTCTTTTGGATTAATCTTAATTTCCGAGGGGAAATAAATTCGATCACGTTAGCCTGCATACACCTGACCTCGATATACTTTTGGCAAGCGCTCATTAATTCCACAAACCACTTCGTTTGGAATTAGACTCGTGTCCTTTATAAGTTGATTGACAGTTATCTGTTCTTTTTGATCCCGGCCAAACAGCGTCACAACATCTCCCACTCTTGCTGTGGCATGAGAAGTCACATCAATCATTGTGTGATTCATGCTTACGTTTCCTACAACCGGTGCTTTTCTATCTTGAATTAACACGTAGGATTTATTGGAAAGTGCTCTATTGTAACCATCTGCAAAACCAAGAGGCAAAACTGCAACAGTGGAAGGCCGACGAGTTGTATGTGTGGCGCCGTAACCAATTCTTGCGTCTCTCTTAACATTCTTCATAAACAAAATGCGTGTTTTTAGATTCATGACTGGATATAGATCCAGATATTCCTTTTCCTTTATCGAAAGTGGATAGAGTCCATAGAGGATTAGCCCCGGGCGCACCACATCCATGCGTGCCGATGGAAGCCTCAAAATTCCCCCGCTTGCTAAAATGTGTTTAAAGGGTACATCTACTCCTCTTTCTCTCAATTTCTGTACGACATTTTCAAATAAGTTCAATTGATTTACTGCTGCCGCTTGATCTCTTACACTCGCCAAGTGAGACAGAAGACCTTCCAATATCAGTCCCGGCATCCTCCGAACTTTGCAAATAGTGTCGACCGCATTATCAAGATTAATTCCAAACCGGCCCATCCCGGTATCAACCTTCACATGCACGGTAATTGGAGATCCATTTCGGGCAGCTTGTCTTGAAAATCTTTCTGCTGTTGCCAAATCAGAAAGTGTGGGTGTAAGTTTGTATTTTTGAATCTCCCGAACGTTTTTGTCAGAAGTGGGTGATAATATATTGATTGGAATTTTGATCCGATGCTCTCGAAGTTTGATTGCCTCATTTAGATCAGCAACGCCTAGCCCATCAACCCCTGCCTTCTCGCACGTCATTGCAATATTCAAAAGACCGTGACCGTAGGCGTTTGATTTAACAATTGCCAATATCTTTGTTCCCTTCCCAATCTTTTTCTGTACGACCTGTACGTTATGAGAAAGAGCCGATAGATTAATTTCCACCCAACTTGTCATCTTCATAAATTAGTCTCTGACCCGCCTCTCGAATCCCGCATAGACTCATGCCGAATAGTCGGCTTTTTCCAGTCCGCGGTTCGTCGTTGAACTCATTTGTCGGCCAGCTGCGAGTGCGAACGGTTTTATATCTTCGACTAATTTCTTTAATTGTGCCGGCACCAGGGCTTGGAACCCATCTCCCGGTTTAATCATTTTCTCCGGGCAGACATGCACCTCAATAAGAAGTCCATCGGCTCCAGCCGCAATAGCTGCTTTGGACATGGCTGGAATAAAGCTCGGCTTCCCGGTCGCGTGACTTGGATCCACAATCACAGGAAGGTGACTTAATTCTCGGATCGCGACAATTGCACTGATGTCCAATGTAAATCGTGTATATGTTTCAAATGTCATAATCCCTCTTTCACAAAGGATCACATTTGGGTTACCGTTAACAATGATAAACTCCGCTGCCTTTAAAAATTCCTTAACACCGGAGGAAAAACTTCTCTTAAGCAGAATGGGTTTTTTGGCTTTCCCCAGACTTTTCAATAAGGCAGAGTTAGTCATATTGCGTGAACCGATCTGCAATATATCGGCATAGGAAGAAACTAGATCAATATCCGTTTCTCTCATTACTTCCGTAATTATTGGAAGTCCGGTTTCTTTCTTAGCGTGAGCCAATATTTCCAGACCCTTTTCTTTGGTTCCTTGGAAGTTGTGTGGAGTAGTACGAGGCTTGAAAGCTCCTCCTCGAAAAATATGCGTACCAGCCTTCTTTACGAGCCGAGCAGTTTGAAGCGTGTCTTCCATGTTTTCAACAGCACAAGGACCAGCCATAATAATGATCTCTTTCCCGCCGATCGCTACATTTCCCACATTGACTATGGTCTTATTGGACTTAAAATCATTGCTCGCAAAGTAATACGGATTTTCTACTCCATTTATGAGATTTCTGACGGAAGAAAGCGATTTGATTGACTTAAAATCAACTTGCCTCTCATCGCCTGAAGTTACGATGAAATGTTTTCCATTATTTTGGATATTGTAGATCTCCAGATCATGGTCACTTAGGCGTGATAATACGGATGAGGACTGACCATTTTTAAGCTCTATTATCATAGACTGTCTCCTTCAGAGAATCCGACGTTTTGATGGGCAACGCAGGTTCTGTTAACGTTTTTAAAGTCTGGATCGTATTGCGATATACTCCTTCCCGAAATGTTTCGTGATTTATATGGGTCAAAACGCTTTTCAATGAAGAGAAAGATTCAATTAGATGTTCATTAATGAACCCTTTGATTTCTTTCTCATCAAATCTTTCGTGTCTCATCTTTAAATGCCTAACCACGCTATCGGAAAAAGTTGAAATGAGGATCTGCCGTTCTGGATCGAAATAAACTGATGTCTCATAAAATGGTTCGCTGGGAATAAGTGCTTCCTGCCTGAATTTTTCAAACATTGGTTCGATGATATTTCGCAAAGCTCCTACCCTTCTCTCCACGTCTTCACAACTGTAATCCTTAACCAAAAGGCCGTTAAGGATGTTTTCTCTGTAATGGACAGGAGTCCAATCCAATAGAAAGGATTCTTCCAATCTCCATTTCTTGTGAGGCCGGTATCTCTTGTTGAACAGATATAGGCTTTCCACGATTAACTCGACACCTTCATTCAGCAAATCATGTGCACAACAAGTTCTTCCTCGGACAACCTGTCGTTCGGGATTGATGAGCACATGCCACTCAATCTGCCCAGCGATAATCGTCAATCTTTTCTTTCTATTATCCAGGTCGTATTTTATTTTTTCGTCTATAAGGTTTTTAATTAACCCCTTCCTGTCAAAAACGATTTCTGAGGAATATGCATAAGCTTCTTTCTTGGATTCATTCCATTGCACATGGACTTGATTTTCATACGAATAGATTAATTGGTGGATATTAATTTCAAATTGGCCAGATATACTTGGAATATAAAACTGGAACTCCGGCAGCCACGCCGGAAATAAATTCTGATTTTGCAACGCGAATGCCTTGATATCTATGACACCGGAGCTAATAGAGCTATTCAAGAAGACTGTCATGTCTAAATCAGAAAAACAGTCGATAAAGTTGCCATCCGCGGTATTAGAAAGTCCCCCCAAAAGAACTATTCCTTCGACAGCATCCTGCTGCCTTAACCTTTGTACGAAAGGCCAAATTAGGTTTCTCGCATCTGAAACAATGTTTTTAGTTTTCAATTCTTGAGTCATGACCAATACCGTTTAATCAGGTCTATTGTCTGCTGAGTCCCACGGAGCTCATTATGATTCCCTTCATATTCGATTGACAAATAGTTCTCATACGAGGACTTTTTAATCGTGGTTATTAGGGCTTGGTAGTCGATTGTTTTCTCAGTTCCCGCCTTATTAAATTCGTGTGACTTCGCATGAATATGAAACGCGCATTTCAATAATTTTGAGAATCCACTGTAGCGATCCCCAGGTCGAAAATTCCCAAAGTCCGGGCAGCTCCCAAAATATGGAGATCGAATTTGAGCGACAAGCCTGACCAAATTATCAGGATTCAGACTCATACCACCATGGTTCTCCATCGCTACCATGATTTTTAATTTTTCAGCCAAAGGCATTATTTTTTTAACGCAGGATTTAATCCTGTAAAAAGCTTTGTCTTCCGCACTATTATCCCCGCTCCAGATTCGAACAACAGGTGCACTGAGAAAAGAAGCCACCTTTATCCATCTGGATACGTGTTCTACGGATTTCAAATTTGCAGCGTGATTTGGCGAACTAAAATCATTTCTAATGGCCACCGCTTGGAGTCGAATGACATTCTTTTTGAGAAGCCGGTCCAATGATGACAAGTAGTCTCTCCGCCTCGAGCGTATAGTCAGATCGCAAAGCTCTACGGCGTCAACTTTTAGCTTGCCACATTTCAGTAGAAATCCAGCTACGTCTAACTCCTTTGCTATAAACAATCTGCTGAAGCAAATACTACTCACGCACACTTTCAAATCCTTATTAGGGTTCACAGGTAATTTATTGACCATCGAAGACTTCCAATTCGTTCCGCTGCTTCGGTTAAGCGCTTCGTATCGACGGTTAATGAAAATCGTATATATCCCTCACCAGATGGCCCAAAGTCGGTCCCCGACGTGCAGACGATACCTGCTTCGTCAAGTAGTCGTGCAGAAGCTTGCTCAGAAGTAAAACCTGAAGGCACCCCTGCCCAGACGTACAATGTTCCCTGAGGGATTTGAACGTTCCATCCCGATTTTTGTAGTCCATCAACAAAAATCCGATTTCGCTTTTTATATAAATCTCTTAAAGTAGCTGTATCATCTTTGAGCTGTGAGATTGCAAATGCTGCGGCATGTTGTACTGCAGGAAAGACTCCCGAATCGAAGTTATCTTTGATTTTTGCAAGTGCTGAGATTGCTTTGGAATTTCCGCAAACCCAGCCAATTCGCCACCCAGCCATGTTAAAGCTCTTGGAGAGCGAGTGGAACTCTATCCCGATCTCTCTTGCACCAGGAATGGATAGGAAGGAATCCGTTGGCTCTTGAAAATAGATTTCTGAATAGGCCGCATCGTAGGCGACAAGGATCCTGTGTTTATGCGCCCATTCGACCACAGATTCCAAAAAGCTTCGCGGAGCGGTCACAGTCAGTGGATTATTGGGATAATTTAAAAACAGAATCTTCGACCGAGATAACACTTCTTTCGGTATCGATTCCAGATCAGGCAGAAAGCCATTTTCCTTTTGCAACGGAAGCCGGTAGATGGTGGCGCCAGCAATGGCTGCAGCTTTTAAATAAACAGGATAAGCTGGATCCGGCAACAAAACAACATCACCCGGATTTACAAAAGCGAGTGGAAGATGTGCGATACCTTCCTTACATCCAACCAGGGCGCATATCTCCGTCTCAGTAGAAAGTTGAACCTTGAACCGGTGAAGAAACCAGTCTGCCACAGCTTTCAAAAATACATCTAAGCCCTTGCCCGATGGATATTGACTATAAGATGGATTATTAAGTGCTTCCTGCGCGGCAATTATGATTCTTGCATCAACTGGTTGATCTGGATTGCCCAGACGCAAATTTATTAAGTCAATCCCGGCGCCGAAGAGTTGTTTTTCTTTGCGCTTTAATATTGATGAATAATTTGTCGGCAATGATTTGAGTCGTTCACTAAGTTCAATCATGGATAAGATTCTTCGAACAGCCATTTTTACCGGCAAGGAGAATTCTTCCTTTTTGATTTAGTTCATATAACCAATGCACAATTGAGTCGACAGATTCAAATAGATCGACCCGAAACTCCTCATCAGGAATTTCAATACTGAATTCATTTTCAATGATTGAAATAAGTTCAAGTACTTCAACAGAGTCAAAACCAAGATCTGAGATCAATGAATGTTGATTCTTAATATCAAGATTCTTCTTCCCATGACCATTAAGATATATCCGTCTGATAATTTCCTTCAACTTATCTTCAATTATTCGACAAGCGATGCCTGGGTCTTTTTTATCGATCGCCATTACATTCTCCGACTCTGATTAAATTCGTTGAAGCATCCAGAACTAAAATCGATTTCTCTCGGTTATTAAGATTGCGTATCAAGTCCAATCCTTCTACCTCCAGCTCAATTGTTTTTTCTAAACGAATGAGTGCCCGTCTCAAAAAATTTTCGTCTATCGTTCGTGTCAGTTTGAAACACATATTTCTAAATATTTCCCATGAAACAGAAATGTACCGATAGACTTTCAATAGTTGAGCGTTCTCAGGTATCTCGCTCTCAAGAAAAGCAACGTAACGCTTTCTTTGATAAACCACTGATATAAGCTGTTTAAAAATCGCCCTGTTAATGACGAGCAATTGATTCATCTCTTTTATTTCAATCCACTTCTTCACAAATTTAAGAAATTCCTGGAGTCCTGAAAGGCCATAATGACATCCGTCAGTACTATCTTTCCGTTCCATCATTTCGATATTTCGCTTAAAGATTTCCCCTAGTTCAAATGGTTTGTTTGGAACTGCATAGTCGAAGTTCAATCTTCTGTATTTGAGAGTAAACCGATCACTGACCGAACAACACGCCAACCGAAAATTGTCCAAAGGAATCTTCCAATCTCCTGGCATCGCACTTTTTACATAGATATATCCTGCACTCAAATCCAGCCCGTAGACCAATAACGTGTGGATGGCATGGCCTTTATCTTTTGGAAAATATGGAATGAAAAAAATATCAACAAATTGGATCGCCGGTTGTCCTGTCCGTAGCATCGCCCAAATATGCCCAATACATTCTTCCCAATCTTTGGCACATATCGAGGAAATCCTCACACCCACAGAATCATAGATCGAGTCATACGCGTCATTGTTGTAAAAGGCGCGAATATTAAAATCCGAATCACTCTTACGCGGGGGTCGAAATGCAAACCCTAACTGATGATTAACTAAGGACTCGCCATCGTACCCATTGAAATTAAGAACCGATGCTATCGCCGTCAGATAGCATTCGGGACTAGTCTTCATCTCAATGCCTTCTAATATTTTAGTGTCCACAATCAGGTCCGAAACCGATTTGAGAAGGTATCGAAACTTTGCTTAATAACGTGATTAAAAAAAGAACTCTGGTCATAGATAATCTTTGCATTACCAGCCATTCCAGGAACCAATTTTAATTCCCGATCACCATGTTTGAGACTATTGTTATTCAGAATGATAATGACCACAAAGTAAGTCCCTGTGTTGTCGCTCTGAGCCTGAGGAATTATTCTCGAGACCTTTCCTAATATCGTGCTGTACAGCATTGATGGAAATGCATTCATGTAGACGCGAACTTCATTGCCTATCCTTACCTTTGAGATATTATGCTCGTGGACCCTTACCTTCATGCGCATTTGTGTCAAATCGGCAACCATCGCAATTATCGTTCCGGGATCTATTTTGTCGCCCGTCCGCAAATTGAATTCATCGGTTGTTAATAGTGTCCCTTCTATGGGGGAAACGATGTCGAAATTCTTCGACTGACTTATCTTGGTTAGCTGGAGTTGGTAGCCAATCTCTGCATCTTTCACGTCGCTTGCCGACATATATCCTTTCTTTCTCATCCTCCTCACATAGTCGAGCTGCATTTTTGCCTTTTCGAATTCAGCCTGATCAGACGCTGTCTTCACAGCAATAAGGGGATCATTAATTTTGGCAATCACTTGCCCCTTTGAAACTTTGTCTCCAGCTTGGACAAAAATGGCCGAGATTATGCCCTCAACGTCGGGTTTGATAAATTCACGCTTGGCCGGCTCAATCAGTCCTGACTCAACAACCGTCCAACGTATCGGTACCAGAATCGAGGCCGATACAATTAACGCAATAAGGAAAAGATAGTAATAAGACAAAATGCGAAAACGGTTAAGCCTAAGTTGCATAAGAAAACTCTTCTAAAATATTTTCTCGAATTTGCTTCTGATAAAGGCTCGCGTACAAGCTACTGTCTTTAAGTAAAGTTTGGTGAGTGCCCTCCGCTATAATCATTCCACGATCCATCACATAGATCCAATTGGCGTCAATAATTGTTGAGAATCTATGCGCGATGACAATGGTGGTGCGATTAGAAGAAAGCTTATTAATGGAATCTTGAATTAGAGCTTCCGAATTCGCATCAACCGACGACGTTGCTTCGTCTAGAATCAACACCCGCGGATTCTGTAGGACTGACCGGGCAATGACAACTCGCTGAGATTCACCACCAGACAAGAACACACCTTTTTCTCCATAAAGAGTTTCGTATCCCTCTGGGAGATCCATGATGAATTCATGGGCATGCGCGGCCTTTGCCGCGTCGATCACTCGTTCCATAGGAGCATGACGATCCCCCATCAAAATATTGTCTTTAATTGATGCAGAAAATAGCTTGATGCCTTGGGGGATTAGTCCAACCTGTCTCCGATAATTCGGAAGATTAATCTGTTTAATATTGATTCCATCCAGATAGATAGAGCCACTCGATACGTCATAAAATCTCAGGATCAAATGGGCTAATGTACTTTTACCGCAGCCAGATGGTCCCACAATGGCCACCTTCGAGCCGGGGTTAATGTCCATATTGATGTTTTTTTCAACTGGTTTATCTTTGAGGTATCCAAAACCGACCGCCTTCAAAACGATATGGCCCTTTACGTCATTCATTAGTAAGCGCTGTCCCTTGAACGTGTTAAATTCAGATTTTGTATCCAACACAGTGGCTACCCGCTCCATTGCCGGCACTACCCGTTGAATCTCCGAATATAATCCCGATAGGCCATTAATAGGGCCATAGATCCTGTCGAGATAATTTGCAAAGGCAAGTAGTGATCCGATTGATAAACTTCCTTTGATAACTTCTCGACCTCCAACCGCAATAATAATTGCCCAAGCTAAAGGTCGAAGAATTTCTGCAATTAAGCCGACGTAGACTCCCAATCGATAATTCGTGACATTTGCCCGAAAAAATTTAATGAGCCCACTGGCATAAAGCTTCTGAACATACTTCGATAATTGGAGGCTTTTTACTTCTCGGACGCCGGGGATGATTTGATAAAGAAGGGCATATAATTCCCCTGTACGCTCTCCGATGTCTTTTGCCGCGCCATATATTCTGTTCTTGAAAATATTTACGTTGACCGCATAAATAGCCGCGATTCCGAGACAGATCAAGGCCAGTTTTACATTGATATAGAACAGCACCCCTAACAGCATGAGAAGCGTTGCCAAGTGCACCATCACGTCAATGAGAATTGTCGCAGTAAGCTCTCGAGTTTGAGTCACGTCCTGCATGAAACGATGGACAAGGGAACCTGTATCGTTACTATTAAAGAATTGCACTGGTAGGGTCATGACGTGGTCGAACAATTTTAAATTAAGATCAAGATTCACGTTCTGTTGTAGATAGGTATAAATAAATCCCTTCACAGCTCCCATAAATTGGTTATTGCAAATGATAAAGAGTTGCATGATGACGAGAATATTGAGGAGCGTTAGATCTTGGCGGGGCAAAGCGTCATCAATAAGAACCATGATGATCCAAGGTGGCAAAAAGTTAATGATCGTCCAAATGATCATCAATATAACGGCAATCTTTATCAGCGGACGATAAGGACCGACAGTTTTAAGATACCGCCATAGTAGGAGAAAACTACTCATCGGCGTTTTATCCACGGAGATGCCGACATCGGATTGAATCCTTCCTGCGCCATGAGACGCCATACCGCGGATGCGACAGATTCCACCGTGCGCTCGTCGTTACCGCGTTGAATTTCCCAGTCATCTCGGAATGTATTACGGATTTCTGTTTCTTTTGGAACGAGCGATGTGTATGACGGCGTATTGGACGTTGGCGTCAATAGCCTGATCAGCGTTTCCATCTGCGATAAAAGCCGCTTGCCTTTCTTCGCATATCCGGCCGCTTTGTCTAAGATTTGTTCGCTTTGATAAAAAGCGGCCATCTCGTTATAAGCCAGCGCCATCTGATATGTGCCTTCCACCCAAATCAAAGGAGAGCGTCGTCCGCCATATCCAGTTTCGTCGGTAAAATCGAAACCCTCAATTTTTTTTGCACCGACTTTGATCGTGATTTTCAAGTGGCGCTCGGCATTTTCAATCAAACGATCGGGGTCGACACCAATCCGCTGCAACGACAATACACCGCAACCAAGAATGCCAAAAGACACCGTGTCGAGCGCATAGGTGCGATCCAAACCAGTTTGATTGATTCCTATGTGAAATAATCCACGTTCCGCGTCGAACACGTTCTCGATCATCCAATCGTGAAGTCCGACCCGTTCTTCTTCAATTTCAACAGCACGTAACGCACTGCGGCACATGCCTTCTTCAAAAATTGGATTGGAGGCAGCTGCTTCCAAGATGTGAAGCAGCGCAAGATAATCCAAGTTGTGTTCTGTCGAAAACGTGCGCTGCCAATCAGGGCCCCATCCTGATCCCATGCTTACGCCTCCACGACGTTGATTTGCAGTAGCCTGGTGCTTCACCCGATGCATGGCCCATTTCATGATCTCGGCGGAAAGCTCAATATATTTCCCATTTCCCGACAAAAGTCCGAAGTGATAGGCGGCGAGCCCAACCCACAGATTCGGTCCTGTGTGGATTCGGTCTCCATCAATTCCCATGATCAGTTGGCGAACGCCATCGGCCAATCCATCGGTGCGATAGGAATTGAGAAGGCCGATATTGTCGCCTTTAGGAATATGAAAATTGGGTTCCAATATACGGAGAATGCTCTCCGCGCTCTCCATATCGCCAAGCAACGAATAAGCAATCACAGTTAGCGCCGCGTCATAGGTAAAACATTGGCGATCCAAATAACCAATATCACGCTTTATGAATTCATGCGTTCCAGGATCCTGTACGTAATTAGATGAGCCCCGATAGCTTTGAATAAGCCCCGTGGCTGGATCTTTTTGCGCGTTCAGGAATCGACGGGTGCTTTCGCGAACATTGATCGATTTTATTTTTGTCGTCATCGCCGTTCGTATGCCTCCTCTTCGATGTTGATGAGCCCATTTTTTTTGAGGTTGGAGAAAAGCGACGCGAGCGGAGAGGCGGGAATAGTTGTTTTTTTGCCTCCCCCCAATCGTTCGAGATCTCGTGATACGCGTTGTGCAATCTGGGTCCAGCTCAATTGCGTCAAGATCTGCGCGGCGGCCTTCTCTGCGCGTACACGGGCTTCGCGACGATTCACATAGACATGTTTCATCGTGCGTACCAGGTGATCAATCGATGGCTCTGCCCAACGTGAATAAATCACTTGGCTGGACCATTCACCCTCTGTTGCCGCAATTTCGCGGCTGCGAATTCCATATGTCATTCCCGTTACCGAAAGTTCTGCGGGTAAATATCGTGCCGTTGCAATGACGGGCAATCCCAATCCGACCGCTTGTAAAACGCGTTGACCGATAGGATCGACGCGGTGCGCCTGCACATAGCAATCGGCGTCGCTAAACAATTCTGGCCAGCCCCGAAGCTCTTCCTGCGCGATTTGAAATTTCACGCGGCGCGGATTGATTTTGTAGTCATGTGCGAGACGCCGCCAAATTTCCAGCCGGTAGCGATGCAATGCCCGTGCTTGCTCGACGTGCTTGGAATGCTCTCGTTGCGCAGAACGATTGTGATGGCCGGCTTTCCCAATTACGTCACGGCTTTTCAATGGAAGGATGCGAACCAACAAATCCACTTTGTCGTTCTTGCGAAACGTTCGACAAAAGGCGCGCAACACCAAATCAATACCATCTGACTTTTCAATCGTACCGACGCAGACAAAACGGAAACGACCATTCGGTCGGATCGTTTTTCCCTTCATACGATGCCGCTCGGCGAGCGATGGAAGAATTCCCGGTGGAATCAAGGTGACATTCTCGGGCCTCCCGCCACTTTTCACGTAAGATTCTTTGAACGCATCACTCGGACACCAAACCGAATCAACTTGGTCATTGAGCGCATGGACATATGGAGATGACAACACACCGATACTTTTCGAACGAAGCCACTCAATGCGCGTGTCATGATAGTGCGATTGGCCCGTTAATGATAATTGCGGGTATAAATGTTTCTCACCGCGCAAATCGCGGCGCATCGCTTCCTGAAGAATTTTTTTCTCGTCGTCCGTGTAGCGATCCCAATGCGGCAATGCGTCCACGGAAATGAGCTCCAACGTTTTATAGTCCTCGAGTTGCAACGCCATCTTGAAGCCCTGGCGCGCGAGTGCAAGCGTCAGCTCGACGCCATTGTCACAAAATGCGTCGGCCATCCCGGCATCAGCGATGACAATCAATCGCTTGGGATCACATTTGCGCACGATTTCAACTCGCCCATTCTTTTTGATCGTGAACATCACCACATCGCCAATGATTTCAGCGCTGGCGGTAATATTTTTAAATGTGCTCAAGCCGAACAGTTCATTGACGGACCGTGCCAACATCTCATCGCGGGTGGTCATCGTCGTTTGCTCGCTCAACATCTGATGCAGACTTTTCAAAGAAGTGGCAAAAATGACCTTCTTTGATGCGAGACGCAACGCTTCTTTGAACACGAGTTTGCGATGATAAGGAGCAAGCCCCGTCAAAAAGTCGTTGATTAGAACAACGTCGAATGCATTGTTGTCGCAAGGCAGGTGCGTGCCGAGCAAGCGGTGCCAAACCGTTGCCTTTTTTTTACGTGACCATTTCTCCGAAAAGCTGACACGAATGTCGCTGCACGCCGCGGGCGACAATTGGTCAAGAAGAAAACCATGCCCCGCACCGACGAGCAACACGCGCTCGCCCTCATCCAGTTTCAATCGGACCTTCAAATCATTCCATACGCGCGCCGAATCCCACACCGAATCTGGAAAATCAAATGACGGATTAGAATAGGTCACCACATCAACGAGATATTGATCGAGCCCTGTTTCGATGTAATCCAAATAGAGCTCGGTTTCGATATTGGGATGTGTTTGAAAAAATTTAATGAGATTGGTTTTCAGCGACGAGATGTTCTTACGCCAATCCACGTAATGCCATTGATGGTATCCAACCGCGCGCCGGTTCAATACGAAATTCCCTCCGGCTTTAAACAAACGGTAACCCAATTCGACGTCTTCTCCACCCCAGGCGCCGAGGAACAGCTCGTTGAATGCGCCGCCCGCTTTCTCCAAGAGCTCGCGTCTGACGGAACAGTTGTTGCTGTACAAAAGCACCCAAGGCGCCGACAACTTATTTGGCTCGCCGTGACATGTACGATAAATACTTTCACGCTCGTCTCTCACCGTTGGAAGGCTTTCCAAAATCATCGGATCACTAATGATATTGACTGGATTGATATATTCGAGAAATTGATAGGAAAGTTTTACGTAGTGACGATATCCGAGCACGACATTGCTGGTTGTGCCCATATGGCTCTGAAAATGCTCATCAATAAAAGACGTCGAGACAATCATGTCATCGTCGAGAAATACAAGGATCGATCCGCGCGCCTGAGCAATTCCAAGATTACGAATACGAGTACGCCCCCGACTCATTCCGTAGTCAACTGGATTTAAATATCGGATTGTCTTTTTCTTGGCCCAAAACTTGACGATGTTACGAGCACGATCATCTTGTCCATAATCATCAAGAACCAGGACTTCAAAAGACACATTGGTGATCTGTGCGACCAGCGAAGATAATGTTCGATTTAAATACTGCGGACGATTACAGGTTGGAATAATTACACTGACATCAATCACTGACGTATCCTTTTTTCCAACGTGACGGCGAACAAATGGAAATTCAAATTGTCCATGAAAGTGATCCCGATGACCGGCTTTTTAAAATCCAAAGGAAGCGTTTGTATCCAGAGGCGGGGGCGCCAAATGCCTTTAGCTGCATTTTCCCTGTCCACTGCAGCATCGGAAGCGGAGGAACGATAACGCAGTTCTTCTGCGAACCGATAGTTCTCTATTTCTGCAGAATGGCGGTTCAGCAACGATTGTTGACCAGTGTCAGGAAAATGAAGATGGCTGCAAAGAAATGCCGCGCGCTCATCATATTGCGCCGGCAGCAACCAGTTACTGAGCTTTAAATAGGCAGGATGGTAGGTTCCATCTTCTAAGGAAATCGTTACCTCTTCTTCATAAACTTCGCCGTTCTGTCCTTCCACAGCACCGAGAATATGGATCGCAGTCACCGCGGTCTCATCAAACCCAATGCTCTGCCCACTCAGAACCATGTTGTTCACGTCTCCATTCTCTTTGGACGGAAAGAAAAAAGGAATTCCATCGACTGAAATCAATGCATTTGATGGCGGCAACTCTTCAGCCGGAAATGTGCCGCCCTTCCCATCAAAGTCTCCATCACACTTCAAATCATCAAAGGAAATACCGTCGTTATTGAAATAAGAACGCATATCTAACACGACAAACTCTCGATGGACCGTCAATGTTGTGGTGAGATTTTTCATCGCTATCGTGCTACTCATGGGCGTAATCCCCCATGTTCAAATCTTTTTTGACCAGCTCGGCTGCCAAATTCAAATCCAAACGTGCATTCAATAGTTTGCTAGCTGCCTCAAAACCATCTGTCTCGATGTTGAGAAAATCGGTTAAAGAAGATCTTCCGGCGTTGTAGCGCAGCTGAGATGCTTTCACGTTTTCTTCAGCAATCGTGCTAATTTTCTCCAAGGTTCTGACCCGATTAATTGCGTTCTGCAAAGCTAAATGATTTTTTTCTATTTGTTGTTGCAGCGCCGCTTCCGTTTCTTGGAAACGGGCTTGCTCCGACTGAAAATTCGCTTGCGCTGAACGCAGATTCGCGCGCGCGGTGAACCCGTCCAAGATGTCGTAGGAGATGAGGAAATTAGCGAAGTAATTTTTTTGGTAAAAAATTGGGATCTCGTTTTCAATCGGGTAAGAACCCGTAACAGATGCGGTCCACGTGTCATCGATGCCAATGGATGCGGTACGTCCATCTATTTCGTTGTAGCCGCCAGCGATATTAAACGAAGGGAATAGGCGACGGTGTGCAAAGCGCTCGTCTTCTGCTTTCTTTCCCAAATGCAACGAAGCGATGTCCAATTCTTTTTGATTTTTGATACGCGCCACCAACAACAGTAAAGGCTCTGCGGTTTGTGACGTCTCGGGCAAATCGTCAACGAAGTGCAACCGCTCTGCGGAAGCGATTTGTAACGTTTGGTGAAATTGCAATTCATTAAGTTCTAATTCGTTTTCAGTTTCATTCAACCCGTCCATTGCGAGGCCAAGTTGCGTTTCAGCCCAATTTGTATCTAAGCGAAAACCCAATCCGTACTTTTCCTTGGCGCTAGCCACTTCGCTCATTTTCTTGAAACGGTCGACACGTTTCAGCTGCAATGCCCGAAGGTTGTAAAGCGTGATTATTTTCCAATGTAGACTTTTCGTTGTATATATAAGGTTCCTGCGTACATTCTCTTTTTCAAGCGCAGCAATCCCAATATCGCGCTTCGTCAAATTGAGTGTATGGCGCAGCTCACGGCTAGGCACAAGCATCTTCTTGATTTGGACTTGTGTCTGGTAGTTGTTGTAGGACGCGGCCGAGATTTGGTCTTGTGACAGATACGTTTGTTGAGATCCGACAACTGCAACATTGAATGTAATCCCTTGTCCGCTTCGGACGCGAGTCAGTTCGGATTCTGCTGCTCGGGAATCAAAATCAGATTCTTTCAGTGAAAGATTGTTTTGAATCGCAATCCTTACACTGTCTTGCACAGTCAAATTCATTTCTTGAGCTTGAGTGTTTTGCGAATCAATCACGATCATGGCGCAAGCCAAAGAGAAACATATTAGATACGGGCGAACTTCGAACATCGCGGATCATCAAAACACATCGAAGAATTTTTCATGAGGGGCTCCTCGCAAAATAATTTACGGGAGCATGCTAACCAAGTGTGTGTAAGAGAAATGTAAGACCTTTGTAAATTCTCTGTAAAGTTTGGCAGGAATGTCTAAATGAAAATGTTTGCTTTTACTGCGAGCTAGTGGCTGTAAAAGCCACCATCATGAAACTGCAATTGCAGGCCAGCGCTGCTAAATGATCAAAATAGTCCTTTTTAAAAAAAAGTTATGTTCGCTTCCATGTCAAGGAAGTACTCGCGCTACTGAACTATCGTCCTGTCCTTAGTTTCAATAACTTTCGCGTTCGTATGGAATCCGTTTGAGCCAAGGGATAAAAACGGGATATTTTGGAAAACTCTACATGGAGTAGATCGATTCGACAGTTCCAAATCGCCAAATTATCCCATTTTTATCCCAGCCGAAAATGAAACATCTGCAATTTCGTAACAAGTGATTGGTAGTTAAGTGTTTTCTCCGATAGCTCAATGGCGGAGCGTCCCGCTGTTAAGGGGAAGAATATTTATTAATAAATTTTTGAATCGGATCGATCGAATCAACAAATCGTTTCGCCCAATCCAACCAAGTACCCAAACGACTTGTCGGATTAATCACACCTAGTCTCTGGATCGAAGTTTTTTCTAGCGTCTCGATAAAACTTTTAAATTTTTGAACTTCATCCCATGCGAAAGCATGATTCTTTAAATCTCGAACTCGTTCTTCACTTTCAATCCGTTTCTGTTCAAGCTCCTTCCATTGGCGAGTCCGTTCTTCGTTTTTGAGACGTGACTCTTTTATCACATGAGCCGCGTTGACAAGACCATCTACGAACGAAGCCAGTGTTTCAGATATAGAATGATCGTCACGAATTGACCATCGACGTCTCATCTCTTCGCCACAATAATCATCAATAACCAATCTCAATTTCCGAGCCAGAGAATAGTTCCACCGATCATAAAACCATTTGCTCTTTTCCTCGACTGTGAGTGATTTCTCCTTCATTGTTCCTAATTGTTCGATATAAAAGGGAACTGGATCTCCATTGATCATTACTAAAGTAACTAAGTGTTGTCCGCCTCCACTTGTTTGGTTGTTTTTTACCAACACGGAATATCCATTCGACTCCAACATATTAAGGAGAATTTCCATGATGCTCATGGCACGCTCGATGCTATCTTTGCCCACTTTGACGTTAAGACAACCAGGTTCGTTAATCCAGATTCGACCGTACTTGCCATCCCCCCACTTAGAGACTTGAGTTTTTTGCAGAACTTTAAAGGTCTTTATAACAAGCGGGTGGGTGAACCGCGAAGATTGCGGTATAATGAAAGCGGTGAGGGGTATCTTGTGAATTATTTTTAGTTTGGTGACATCAACTTTGGATGGAGCACGAGAAAAAGACTTAACGACTATTTTTTGGATTGGATTTTGGCCATTAAAGGGAGGTAACGGAATGCGAGGCAACTTTTGACCATATTGGAGTCTTGCCCAATAGCCACGAGGTGGTTTTGGAATTTGGAGTTTTTTACATAACTTAGCTATGGCAACATCTGACATGCCAAAAGATTCTTTTAGCTTGGATGTCGGGAAACGCCAGACCTTGTCGTAAATTTCTTCGCGAGTAAACATTCCTTCATTTATTGGATCGAATTTTACCATCATCCCGCGCTTTTTACAGAGAAATGCGATCATCAGCAAATTGAATCAATGAATCGTTAGAAATCACACCCGTCAAAACTTTCGCCTTGAGCAACTTGTGAGCCACCAATTGCCCTCCTTTGCAGGTAGAAGTAGTCTTCTAAACGTATTCCTGCGCAACAACATAACCGATTCTTCCATAGCAATTGTTCCCATAATTATCTTTGTGGGTATTAAGTCGAGTATTTCTTCGCATACGCTTGAATTTTCGATTGCAGTAATTACATTGAATTACGTAACGCCAACCATGCCGAAGTGAGCTAAGGCGAGACTCACTTCTCACACTAAATGACCTGGTAAAATAACTTTTGTTCCCAAATTCTCCCGCCTTCGACAACTCGACAGGATACCGTTGAACAAATTCCTCATCTAACATCTCCAACGATTTTATCTCACCGTTAACAAACGACTTAGTCCCAGGGCCTGACCTTCCTCCGGTCCGATCATAAACGTATAGATATTCTTCTCCATGCCCATCCTTTCTTCGCTTAAAGACCAAAGAATATGGTTCCACTATTCGCTCATACCCTTTGTAAATGACTTTCATTAGTTTCATCCCCCCACCAGCCTCCAAAATCAAATTTCTAAGGTGGGACGGAAAAAACGAAAAAGAAGCTCGATCCATCGGGGCAAATCCAGAAAAAAGTTCATTTATGATTTTTTGAAATTCACAGACAGCGGCATCGAACTGAAGAACTCCTTCAATCGGTGCAATAATGTATCGATCCCATGCCGTTCGCAAAAGCTCAAGTGGAATGCCCAGCAATAGTTGACGAGCAACGCCAGGACTAGGCTCATAGATTGTTTTCTGGAAAAATGAGGTCAAAACCTCCCCTCTATTAACTGCAATATCGCGATTTACAAAAATCGAATAAACAAGATCGTACACGTCAGCTGTGTGTCGTCGTTGAAGCAAACACTTCAACTTACTACCCAACATTTCTTCGAGCTTCCAGCATCGGATGGTGCCGGAACAGGCAGCCGCATCTGAATATGGGTGGATTAGGTTACGTTCTTGGACTGGAAGATAGATACGATCGAGCTCCGTCACATCAAGTGATAGGCTGATAGTTATATGATCCGCTTTACCAAAGAAATCCTTAAAGTATAAACGAACATCAAAAACGCGGCGTCCATCACCAATCTCATTTTGTAATTGGACTCGGTTTCGATCTATTTCAAACTGAACCCCACTATTTTCTTGGACAAATCGACATGCTTGATTAAACCCATCCTTAAGCAGCGTTTCATTCACCCTATCTGCGGTTGAAAAATCGAGGTCATTCGAAAATCGCGTATTCAGAAAATATGCCTTTCGAAAACAGTTACCGCCTTTAAGGACAAGAATATCTTTCAATGCAGGGGTGGAGTAGATGCCAAGCAGCAGCCAGCCAAATACGAAATCGCGCTGCACATTGGCTTGATGTATTCCAAATTCTAAAGATTTCGCTTGTATTTCGTCCCTGGTGATCATGATCTATTTCGCCGCAATGATTTAAACCGTTAATTCGCTCAAGTAAGCGTCTTAATTTGCGAATAACAAATTGTCTTTCGATCGGGAAAAAGAGTGTTATAAAGAGCCCTTGCGTCCCCGTCCTCGGTAACAAATATGTCGAAAGAGACGGAATTTAAAATAATCGACATATCGTAATTAATCCCTCTTTTTGGTTTTGTTTTTTTATCTGTGCGATAAAGATATGAGAGCGCATGTGGAATCACAATAAATAACCAGAAATGAGGCACCTTTTCCTTGTTTCTTATTAGAAGTTTTATATTTTCATCTGATGCCAAAATATTCCAAGTTCGCATCATTGTCTGCATTTCCCATACCAATTGACTTTCTGGAAAACTATCTATTAGTTCCTTAAATGAATGGGCTTCCTCTGTGACATTTAAATCGATGAGATTTTTTATACCGTGCAAAAAATCATCTTTATTTTTTTTGATTGTTCCAATAAACGCCTCAACATCTTTTGCAAAGACGCCAGAACATAAATTATCCAGAACAGGCTTGAAAACACCATTAAAACGATCCCGTTCAAAAAAAATCTGATCGAACTTTCTCCCATGCGAAAAAGAAATTATTTCGTCCTTGGCTAATTCTGGCGCTGGCCGAACTACTCTATGTCCAGAAAGTTTCGCGAAGGTGTTACATAGTGCTTCTGCTCGCCTTGGATTCACATTGTAGGTCGCAGCTAATTCGCCGAGAACCTGGGGACAAGAGGCAACATCACCATCCAATATGCCCCCTTGATCCAAAGCAGCATTAAAAGCACTGGTATCGAAGAAGAAGTTCATGTTTTGATTACCAACGATCTACCCCCAACAAGATTCCCAATGATCGTAGAATTGATACTTAGTTTTTTCATCCCGCTTACTCTGAGCGAACGCTTATTCATGTTGTTCATACCCACCTACCTAGAGACTTTAGTTTTTTGCAGAACATTGAATTTCTTTATGGCAAACGGGTGTGTGAACTTTAGAGATTTCGATGCGATGAACACGCTTACAGGATTCGAATTGAAAAGGGCGGGTCAAAAATAAGGCAGGTGTATTTAATGTGCACCTATTGCATTCCAATTTTTTCTTACAGAGCTGAGATCGGCGTCACGACAACTCCTTGTATCTGAAAGTCTCGTGTCATGACGATTGGCTGATGTTTTTTATTGGATGAGCGTGGCCTCAGGATAATAAGTTCGCCGGATCGAGAAAACTCTTTTATGGTGGCTTCATCGTCTATCAATGCAACAACGATATCTCCGTTTACGGCCGTTGACTGGTGACGAACAAGAACAAGATTCCCATTGGTTATGCCCTTTTCATCCATCGAATCTCCTTTCGTTCGCAGGAGATAATACTTGTGGGGTGGACGGGCAATGGCCTTTGAGACTGGAATCATAGCTTCAATGTTTTCCGATGCAAGAATCGGTGTGCCGCAGCTAATTTGACCAAGCAGTGGGACGTCGATCGTTTCAACCTGTTCGTCCCTAATCGAATCGACGAGTTTGAGGTTCCCATTCCGATCTTTCCGCAGGAATCGCTTCTTTAAAAGTGCGTTAACAATTAGTGCGGCAGAACGAGGAGAACGATATCCCATAGCTCGCATCAGATCCCGGATAGAGGGAGAATCAGCGTGATGAAAAAACCAGTTACGCAAATGACGACCTGCTTCGATTTCTTTATCTGAGAAAGAACGCTTTATTTTTTTGTATGTAACATGCATACATAATCGTATCTATTTTTTATTAAAAAAGATATGGTTTTGTCGTTGATTGAAAATGCTCAGTTAGACAGTCATGACTCTGGGCAAATTTTATAACGGAGGAATTAATATGGCTCATTTTCGCAAAGGACTTGATGGACGGATGCGCGACGTCGACGGAGAAATTCGTAAAAAGCGCAGCGATACGCAGGTTGGAACGCTTCGTAAAGAATACGGCGAGAAATTCTTGCCCGATTATCGTTCCGATACAAAGCTCGGTACAGTCTTGAAGGATAAGGGGTTGAACTCTCTGGATCAAATCCGAAAAAAGAAATAACGAAAAATCTCCTTCATATAGCCCGTATGCCGTGGACACGAGTCAATTTCAAGAATGCTGGGCCAGACAAATCGCTCCGTGTGCCATATACAGACAAAGACGGGAAGCGCCGACTTGGGAACATGGGCACACCCTGGCAGCGAGCGGCCAGTCTTGGGCATGACGGGCGCGTCTCATATCGGAATATTTCAGAAGACTTGCAGAAGCAGGGATTCGTACGGACTGGACTATGCGCCGCCCGTTTTCAAAACTTCACCGGTCCTTGCATCGAATACCGTGTTCAATTTTACGGCGTGTTCCGCTACTCATGGTTCTTGCGGAAATCTGGGGTCGGCTATGCAACAGCGATTTACTGGGATTTCGTCAAGCTACGAAAACTTGTCAATGACCTGGAAAAGCTCCTGATGTTAGAACGGCGTTATCTAACGGACTTAAATCGAAAAGGGCGGAATGTTCCGTCAAAGAATGAATTCGACCACGCCTCAGCCGAAAGAAATCAGTACCGCCACTTATTTAACTTCCTAGTCCGAGTGAACCCACTCACCGGTATGTCATTTATCGCCATCCCAGGGTTTGAATATGTCTCGAACGAGTCGAACCGCGCACTTTTCATCCGGCTATATAAATTGCTCTGCGAGTGGTATGTCAAACTGAGCGACTCACGCGGCCCAAAACCAGGCTCCCGACTCCCGAAAACTGATCTCAAACTCATCAAGCAATCTCTAACGTCTTCCCCAACTGCTATTGCTACTAAGATAGCGACGACTCGAGAGTTAACTGTTAGCAAGAAGGCGGTTCGTCCAAGCGAAGCGCTCGTGAAGCAGGTTCGCCGCGCAATGAACCATTAATCGTTGTCTGTTTCCCCCGGAAATTACGTCCTCCAAATCCTGAAATAAATCGGTTCGAATTGCCTCAATTCTGTTCCAAGGAGGCAATTCGATGTCAACTGTTGTTCATAAGATTCAGTACGTTTCCGTTTCTCAACTTAAGCCTAATCCCAAAAACCCCCGCACAATTAAAGACGCCGCTTTCTGGCGACTATGCGAAAGCATCAAAGAGGATCCGGAATACTTTGAAGCACGTCCTATCCTTTGTAATAAAGATCTCGTGATCTTTGCCGGAAATCAACGCTACAAAGCGGCTGTCGAACTCGGACTAAAAGAAGTGCCCGTCATCGTGATGGACAACTCGGCATTGGAAACCAAGCGGATGTTGCAAGATAACCTCTCGGCCGGCGAATGGGATTACGGGTTGCTCGATGAAGACTTTGACATCGATTTCTTGCGCGAAGTCGGGTTCGTAGACGACGAATTGGCCTTAATCGGCCAATCGAACTCCTTCCTTGACGACGAAAGGCTCGATGATGTTCCGCCAGTGGCGGAAAAAGCCGTTACCAAGGTCGGTGATTTGTGGCTACTCGGGAACCATAGATTACTGTGCGGCGACAGCGCCAAATCAGAAGAAGTGGACAGGCTTTTGGGTGGCAATAGAGTTCACCTCGTTAACACGGATCCTCCCTACAACGTCAACGTCGCCTCTAGGAGTAACAACAGTATCGCGGCTGCCAAGGCGGAAGGGAAGTTTAAAGGGCAACAGGAGATGGACGTGGCCATGAAACGAACAAAAGTGTTTGTTCGAGGCCGGAATAAGACCGCATTACCTTCCCAAAAAACCGGCGGCACAATCCTACGCGCCAAAGACCGACCACTCGTGAATGATTTCATTGATGAAGTGGAATTCGATGCTCTGCTCCGCGCATGGTTCGGGAACATCGCCCGCGTACTCGAACCAGGCCGATCCTTCTACATTTGGGGCGGCTATTCCAATATCCGCAACTTTCCAAGTGCTTTAGAGGAATTCGAACTCTATTTCTCCCAAATGATCATCTGGGTGAAAGAACATCCTGTCTTAACTCGCAAAGATTTCATGGGTAACCACGAATGGTGTTTCTATGGGTGGCGAGAAGGCGCTGGACATAAGTTCTTTGGACCCAACAACGCAACCGATGTGTGGTCAGTGAAAAAAGTTAATCCGCAAAATATGGTTCATCTCACCGAGAAGCCGGTTGAGCTTGCCCTGAACGCGATCACTTTTAGCTCTCTTAAGGGAGATAACGTACTGGATCTCTTCGGAGGGTCGGGGTCGACGCTGATCGCATGTGAGCGTGCCATGCGGAAGGCTTTTCTCATGGAATTGGATCCGCTCTACTGCGACGTCATATGCAAACGCTATGAAAATTTGACCGGAAAAAAACCGGTGTTGGCAGGTGCACTGTGACGTCCATACCGAATAACGAAATTCCTCCGGATAACGAAAAATCCACATCGGACATTATTCAACAAATAAAAATTAAAGCCTTAGATCCAAGCATGCTCAATAAAGAACAGCGCCAGCAATGTATCGAGGCGCTCTACTTTGAATCTCTATCCCCCACCGGCATCGCAGAGTTCTTAAAAGTAAGCGACAGAACCGTACGCCGAGATTTAGCTGAAATTCGATCCAAGAATGGTCTAACACCAAACCCCGACTTGGCGCGTGAAATCGTTGGCGAATACCTTCTGTTTTCTCGGATTCATAGAGGGAACTTGATGAAGCTAGGCCGCAACCAAAGTGCTTCGACCGCGGAGCGGGCACAAGCTGAGTATTACGCCTATATGGTTGGGGCAGACATGATCGTCAAACTGCAATCGCTTGGTTATCTTCCGAAATCTGCGGACGCCTTGGTCGTTATGCAAAAAACCGAGGAACATGTATCAGAAAGTCGGGTGTCCACCTTATGCACCGAACTTGAAGACATGGCTCGGTTAGCAATCAGCCCTGAACAGGAAAAGAAATTCATTGAGATCAAAGAGAATCTCCAAAAGGAGAAAGAAAATGATCATAACGAATAGTGATTACGAAGTTATCAAGCGACAGATGATCCGAACTCGACGAAATATGTTTCATGACTTCGGTAAATTCCGCACTTACTACTTCAAGCACTATCACAAAACAGACGATGCGTTGTTCCATTTGGATCTTGTCGGATTGCTCAATCGAATCAGTATTACACGAAACATAAAATTGGCACTTGCCGCTCCCCGCGGTTCCGCAAAAAGCACGATCGTTACGTTAGAGTTCGTGATCTACTTGATCTGTCAGCACTTGGAAGAATTCATCATTATCATTTCAAGTAATGCCGAACAGGCTGCCGAATATCTAACGAATATCAAGCATGAACTCGAAACTAATGATCGCCTAAAAATTGATTTTCCAGAAGTTTGCGAATTGGGCAAAAAACCAGAGCCGCTCCGATGGTCGCAACGTGAGATTATCACCAAGAACAACATCAAGGTGACAGCACTAAGCGTCGGCCAGAAAATTCGTGGAAAACGTCACAACGAACATCGCCCTGGCCTTGTCATCCTTGATGATATCGAAGGCAATGAAATGGCTCAAAATGAGGATAACCGCTACAAACTCAAGGATTGGTTTGAGAAATCGGTACTCAAAGTAGGCGATAAGCGCACCAATTTCATTTTTGCGGGCACGATCCACCATTACGGATCGCTCTTGGCTCAATACACGAATCCACAACAATCGCCGGGCTGGGAAAGTCGTATTTATCGGTCAATCATCAAGTGGCCTGATGCAACAAACGAGTGGCAAATGTGGATAAATATCTATCGTTCGAATGAGGAATATAATGGAAGGAGTGGTGCGGACGCCGCAATGGATTATTTCAATGAAAACCGCGAAAAAATGCTCGAAGGGACGGAAGTGTTATGGCCGCAAAGCAAAAGTTATTACGACCTGATGGTGATGCGCGAGCAGGAAGGCACTCTCAGTTTTGACAGCGAAATGCAAAACGAACCGGTCAATCCAAGAGATTGTTTCTTTAATGTTGAGGAATTCCATTTTTGGGACAAGAAGTATCCCGACGAACAAGCCCTAATAACATCAATGAAATCTCCTCGGTTCTTCATGGCCTGCGATCCTAGCTTAGGGAAGGATAAAACCCATGGCGATTATTCAGCAATTCTTATCGGCGTTAAAGATGGTGCTGAGAAGGTTCTTTATGTTGTGGATGTGGATATGGAGCGAAGGCAACCTGCAAATCTAATTGAAACGATACTGGGTTATTGTAAGGCTAAAAATATCCGGCAGCTTGCGTTTGAGAGCAATAACTTTCAGCAACTGTTGGTTGATGAAATAAAGAAGGGTGCCGGTGAAAGAGGACTTTTTTTACAAATAAAGCCTATTGAGAACCGCAAAGATAAGATCGCAAGAATACAGGCGCTGGAACCGTTCTTAAAAATCGGTCAAATTCAGTTCAGTCGTAAACATAGAGCACTTAGTGACCAATTGAAATATTTTCCAAAAGGGCAGCATGACGACGGACCTGACGCATTGGAAATGCTGTATCAAAGCTCACTTAGTTGTTTCAGCGCCATGTCTTATGCTGATTAAGATTTTTCGCCATCGAGCGTCCTGATCCGACCAGAAAATTTCCTTCAATAATGGCCGAATGGTCTCTTCTCTTAATCCAGAGAGATTTAGATCATCAGCGATCAAGATCTCTTCTTGAATGCGAGATGACAGGTGAAGCATGTTCATGATTTGCGTGGCACGCGCGCGCGTGATATGAGCGGTAAGGCAGAAGTCGCTTAACATGGTGATTTTGTTTGCTTTCATGTAATCGGCGATTTGATAAGCCAAAACCAAAGTCCTACGAATCGGGGGTACGCGCATGCGTTGATTTTGGGGCAAGAGAACTGGCTTGGGCCGGACGGGAGCGAGTTCCGTTTTAAATTCATATCTCATTAGGCGAGTTCCCGCTGAAGCGCGTCAATTCCGCGCTCGTTCATTTCAATGATGAGTTTATTCGATGAGGATTGGTACTCAACGGTCTTGACCAGTAGATTA